>SMTZ1_10007661_pt1 | contig 13432 bp, 12 predicted proteins | sample DeeMarSWOR136_30_FD_25667 | JGI IMG/M metagenome (IMG submission 25667) | reverse complement strand
GGGACACAAAAGCATAGACACGACTTTAACCTACACTCAGCTATTAAGCCGAGAACAAAGCGACAAATACAAATGCCGAGTAGCCCAAAACGTAAAACAAGCCACCGAACTAATAGAAAACGGATTCGAATACGTAACAGAAATGGACGGACTAAAGCTATTCAGAAAACGCAAATAGACAACTAACACCCTCTTTTTTTTCAATTACTTAACGTAGCCTTATTTCTCAAAGAAATATTTGTCTATATACTGCTGAAATGCAATACAATTTTTCTTTAGGGACTCAAGAAGGTCGTCTATTCCGTTGAAGGGATGATGGTAAGTATAGAAATTCTTGAGGTCTTGAGCGGTGCTACCCTTTTTCATGACTTCGTTAAGATGGTCAAGTTCCCAATAATGATACCCAAGCGAAAGCACGAATTGAAAATCTCTAAACGAGTCAAGTTGGTTGCCGAATCTCTTCCACATAGTAGTATCGAATAACATAAAGCACTCTTCTCCTTTTTCAATAAGAGTTTGGAGCGTAGCTATCCGTCCATAATTGAGTGACATCTCATCTCTGAAAGACCTTAGCATAGAGTCAATCCGTACTTGTTGTTGACTTGATTCACGTCTTCTATCAATTTCGAAACCAAGAATAATCCCTAAGAAGCCTGATAGAAAACCTGCAATTAACTCTGGTAGAGCGCTCCAAAATATCAACTCATTGTATATGAATACCCATGCTAGAAAACCCGTAATACCAAGAACTATCAACAAGAGAACTAGATACAACCTCGAAATCGACATGAATATCCCTAGAATACAACTGTTATGAATGATTTAAATACTATTTCAGCATGCATGGATTCGAGTACGTCTTAACAACACCAAACGAACTAATGATATTCAGAAAACGCAAATAAACAACCCTCTCTTTTTTTCTGCATCAGCTTAATCATTCTGAACCGTTGCTCATGTTCGCTCCGCTCACATTCGCAACAAAACAACAACAAACAAACACCCCACTATAAACATGAAACTCTGTTATTTTGTGGATTGAGAAATCAAGCTATTCTTTCTGTTTGTTCTTGTGTATGAGAGTTATGCACATGGCTTAACCATGTCGCGGACATTCGTCCACCAAAAATCTTTGCATGCATGCAATTCATTCTTATTGCATCTTCTTTATGGCATCCCCCAAGGCAACAATGCATGAAGGGATAGTGAAGGAGTATTTCATTATTGAGGTTTTTGAATGGTTAAGTGAAGAAGAAGAGGTAAATTTTAACTCTCTTCTTCTTCATGTATGCCTTCCTTCTAATTCTCTCTCCACATCGCACACATAGGAGATCAGGAGTTAAAGAATTGTCGCGTGTGCACTAGTAGTTCTCAGCTAGTAACTCATAGTAACTTTGAGCATGTTTGCAGGCAGGGCAAGTTTCTGGTGCTTCTTTTCCGGTGTGGACGTAACCACAGTTCCTACATTTCCACTTGACTTCACTATTCCTTTTGAATACTGTACCATTCTTCACATTTTCCAGAAGTTTTCTATATCTCTTCTCGTGCTGTTCTTCAACTTCTGCAATCTCTTCGAACGACTCCGCAACTTCTTTAAACCCTTCTTCTCTGGCTACTTTTTCAAATTCTGGGTATAGCGTACCCCACTCCATCTTTTCACCTTCAGCAGCCGCCAGAAGATTCTCCGCTGTACTACCGATCTTTCCAGCAGGATAACCTGCCTTAATCTCAACTTCCCCGCCTTCAAGATGTTTAAAGAAAACTTCTGCGTGCTCTTTTTCATTATCTGCAGTCTCGTGGAATATTGCCGAAATTTGTTCGAATCCTTCCTTCTTTGCTACACTTGCGAAAAATGTATACCGGTTCCTTGCTTGACTCTCACCAGCGAATGCTTTCAACAGATTCTTCTCCGTACTTGAACCTTTCAATTTCATTTTTGATCACAGTATTTGATAAATCAAACATATTTTTTAGTTTTGGCCTAGAACATTGGTGTGTGTGGGGTTAAATTTTAACCTTTCTCTCTCTCAGTTCCTATTTCTACTGCTCTACCCCTATCTCTATCTACCTCTACACACAAAACAAACAAGAAATGTGTTTCTCTCAAATGTATACATGCTAGCTTGTGCGGTGGTCGTATGCATGCACCTTATTCGTTTTTGATCTAGAGGAATTAATTCGAGTTAATAATTGTAGAGAGATACTAAAATCGTTTTTAAAGAAAATGCAAACATAGAATAGCAGCAAAAGGAAGACTAAAGGAGAAGGGGAAGTGGGGATTCGTCTCGTTATCCTTGATGCCGATATGACCTTGTGGAACCATCCAGATATTTCATCCCTCACCCTCCCTTTCAAGAAACTTGATAAAAACTCTTTGATAGACGCAAAAGGTGAAATTCTTAAACTGTTTGATGGGATAAGAGACCTACTCAAAGAATTGAAGAAGAAAAATCTAATCACTTCGCTAGCAACGTGGAATAATCCTAAACACATTCATGAAGCCATTCAATTACTTGAGATAGACAAGCTTTTTGATTTTATTTCAGTTGAAAACACCCCAGACAAACACTTGTTGATGTCCAGAATCTTGGATGGGCTTTCTAAGAGAGGTGTTCAACTAGAACCATATGAAATACTATACATTGATGATCAACCGAGACACCTAAAAGATGTTTACAACAAAGTTGGGAGAGTCATATTTCTTCAAATGTGGGAAGATGTGAAAGAACCATCGGAGATATTGATTTACATTGATAATCTTCGTAAAATTATGCGGCGAGAGGGACTTAAAGCCGTGCTTTTTGATCTAGATTTCACACTCATTGACTCGCTAAGGGTGATTGTTGCTTCTCTAAAATATGTGTTGGATCTGCATGGATATTCGTTTCAAAATGGAGAAATAGCAAAATTAGCCGGAAAAGCTCCCTTAGAAGAACAAATTCGAGCTCTTATCCCATCTCTCTCTGATGAGGAGATAGATGAATATGTTAATCTATACAGACAGCATTACCTAACAATCCACATTGAAAACACGAAGTTGTATCCGCACGTCAAAGAAATACTCCAGAACTTGAGAAGCTTAGGTTTTAAGTTAGGTATAGTTACTGGAAAATATGAAAAACCAGCATTGGAGGTACTTGACCATTTTCAACTCACTTCTTTGTTGAATGTGATTGTATCAACTTATGATGTTAAGAACCACAAACCTGCTCCCGATGGTATCTTTGAGGCAGCTCGAAGACTTGGGGTTAAGGCAACAGAGTGTATTTTTATTGGGGATAGCCTTGCAGATGTCAAAGCTGGAAAACGAGCTGGATGTTTCACTATTGCACTTTTGAGAAATCGGGAAAGTCGACGACAATTAGAGGAGGCTGAATCAGACATGATATTGAATGAACTTAAAGGAGTCAATAGAATTGCTAGTTCCTATAAAATCACTACTACTAGTCATAAATCTTGATTTCTTTAATTATGCATGCATGTGCATTCATTCATGCCCAGTCTCTCTGTCAGTCACTCTCTGTCACTCAGTCACTCTCTCTCTGTCACTCGGTCACGGTCGGACACAGAACAAAGGCTAAAAGTTTTGCCGTCATTTCTCACATTCAGAAATATTATTTTTCTTTTTTGAGGTTCAAGGCTTCAGCGATTATGGCAACATCTTTTATACCCAGTTTTCTATTGGTTGCCTTAACCACTAAACGTTCTCGCCAACCGCAATCAAGGCACTCAAACTTCTCGGGCAACAAGCCCATATGACCAGACATATCGCCGTTCATTGAGCGGACTCTGCGGACTCTTGGGCTCTTGCAATGTGGGCAGATTTGAACGTCCACATACTTTTCTTCCTTCTCCAGCTCTTCTAGGACTTCGAGCAACTCGATAAACTTCTGACTTTCAGCCTTCTTCTGTTTAAGAAGAGCAATCTGTCTCTGTTTCTTCTTCCTTTTCCGTTGCTTCTTGTCGCCCATGCAAGTCACATCTTCTACTTATTTAGTCTCTAAGAGAAAAATCTTCTGTTATGTATGCATGTGCATAACTACGATGTTTTTTGATTTTTGATAATTCATATTTTATAAGTTCCTTGATAATGGGCACTGTTCGAAGGACAAGTATTTCCAAAAAGATGATGTCGAAACAGAAATACATGCCACCCCAGATGTTCATTCCAGAAAGTTTGTAGCTAAGAGGTATTGGATACGGCGGTTTGGGAGTAGCATAGAAAACAAGATTCCAAGCTAGAAGGCATACTCCGACAAGTCCGCAAAGAGCCAGCCACGAGTTGGTACTAAAGAATTCAATCTTATACTTTTTTCCTATCCAGTAACCTAACAAAGCACCAAAGATGTTGAAAATGAGAAAAACTGTAAAAGCGATGGGAAAATGTTCTCCCAATAAGTCGTGTGTTATGAGTGCACCGTTGCGAATTTCATATCGGGGAGTGGAAACTATCTCTACTGTCAGGAAAGAGAGTCCACGGTGGTAAATCCAGTAAATGTTACGTTGTTTAAGTGCTTCGGAAGCAGCCAACTCGATAAACCATGAGTAGAACGGGAAGGAAACAACAGGAAAAAAAGACACAGTTGGAATCATAAAAAAAAACATCCACTCGCTTGCAGGAAAAAATGCAGATAAACCCGAAAACACAACGGCAAAAAACATCATGACAAACATTTGACTTCTTGGACTAACACTTTCTACAAGACGATACGACAAATATGTTGAAAGCAGCATGACTGTTCAATTTTATTCCTAAGTTACATCAACAATTTAAATCTTAAAGAAAAAATATGCGCGCGGTCTAATACGCCAGTGCTACCAGCAAGGCAAAAAAAAGAAGAATCAAGGCGATCGCTACTTCCACTAGAAGCATACCATATTCCACATGAGTTCCGAAGCCAATGTCAATTAAATCACCCTCATTCGCGTCTTTCAACTTGAACCATGTCATAAATACTAAAAAGAGAATAGCGATTATGAGAAGGAAGACTAAAAAGAGGTTCATTCCACTCACGACATACTTTAGAAAGTACAGAAGATAAATCTTGTCGCGCGCGCATGGAAGGACTAAAGCTATTCAGAAAACGCAAATGCATTCAAGAGAAGCTATAAAGAAACCCTTATAGAATAGCAAGAATTAAGATGTGGTGACTAAAAATGGTGAGAAAATACAAAAAAGAACACGGAATAAAGCGAAGAACCAAAAAACCCAAGAAAAAACTAAAGGACTTGCATGCATTCTATCAGCAAAAGTGCCGTTCCTTCAGAAAACGCACACAATACCTGTCCTCTTGAAAAGACGAACCAATTTTTTCAATTCTGAAGAAAATTAATAAAGACAATAAACAAAGAAAACAAAGTAGCCACGCAGAACAGAAATGCTTCAAAAAGAGCGAAGGGCGTACACCTTCGCCTTTTCTTGCATTCAATAAAAAGCCAAGCTCATGACAGCCTTTGCATGAAGTAACCTTAAACTAGAACAAGCAAACCCAAACCCACCGAAATGAGCGACACCTAAATAAAATCTCTAAACAACAACGCTTAGAACAAAGAACGCTAAAACATAAAACGAGAGAAAGGAAACCAAGCACTCATTAGCACCACACAGTAGAAAAACACTTGTAATAAACTAACTACATGCATGCAAAAGGGATTCTTTGAGCAAATTGCATCTCTACTCCGCAAGAATAACACTTCTTGATTTCTTTTTCACTCATGACTTACTCCTTCTTTTTCCTCTGTATAGAATTCGACATAACCACAATTCTTGCATCTATATGCAAAAATTCTCGAAGGCTTTTTTATTCTCCAAAGGCTTTCACCAGAACTCCAACTAAAAGCTCCAGGCAAATATCCTATCTCCATTTCTCCACCACACTTGGAACATTTCTTAACTTCAGCTTTATTCACTTTCTCTTTCACATCCCTCTAAACAATGCGCTATTCTCTGTAAAAAATGATGCGTATAGTTTCAGTTATCTGTCTCCGCTGTTTTTTGGTTTGTTTCATGCATGCGCTAAGTTAGGAAGGACTTGAAGAAGCAAAAAACTTTATAGGAAAAGGAGATAATCTTTCCTCTTTCTCAGCTTCTCCAAGCCCCGAAAAACCGCGTTGCTACATCTTATATTTGTTGTCAAAAAATCTTCTACAAAAAAGTTGCAAATAATACAAAACCTTTAGCATTATTACAATTTTACAAACATCCCTCAACCTATGAAGTATTTCCAAGACCCAACCCATTGTATGCATGTTGCACACACAGACATAATGTTGATATGTCCTAGTACACCCATAGTAAATATAGGAGAAAAACAAAAATGACACCGCCTATAACAAAGAACAAGAAACAACAAAAACAAGAAATTACTAAGACTAATGACAGGGTTACTCCCTCGAACACGACAGAAATCAGAATAAACCTTAATGCAAATAGTAGCCGTAGAAGTTCTAGACTACTTAAGGGAGATTTAAATGAAGATAAGAGCCCGCGAAGGCGATGTCATTGAGACTGTGGATAACGCTTTTTTTGATGTGAAAGGGCTAGTTCATCCTCCAGCTAGAGTTGTGGCTTTCATTCGCTTTGTCCCTGACCTAAAAGGTAATCGAAAACATAATGGAACAGCCTACCGGAAAGTGTATGCTTTATCCGAGCGTTACGCTCTGCTCAAAAACGTTTTTCCACAATACTTGGTCTACGATTCAGTTTTTGATGAAAATCTTTGCGAGGTTCCAAGTGAATATGTAGAACATAATTATCGCCCAGCTGACCGCTTACGTGAACTTCGTCGTAGAGACAAACTGGACAAGTTGGAAAATCAAGCATTGCAATTTGTTGAACTACTAAAAGAAACTGCAAACGTGTCATGGAATAAACTGGGTATTTCAGGCTCCATCCTGGTAGGGTTGCACACACCTGTCTCAGACATCGACCCAGTTGTCTACGGTTCAGAAAGCTGTCACAAAACTTACGCTGCGTTAAAACTCCTATTGAAAGATAAGAAAGGCTCAGTTAAATCCTATAGTTCTGATGGATTGAGGAGACTGTTCGATTTTCGTTCGAAAGACACCGTCACATCCTTCGAAGATTTTGTTCGAACTGAATCAAGGAAGATACTGCAGGGCACGTTCATGGGACGAGACTATTTCATCCGTTTTGTGAAAGACTGGAACGAAGTTGAGGAAGAATATGGCGCCATACAATACAAGAGTGTTGGCTACGCTAAGATAAGAGCTACAGTTGTGGACGATTCAGAGAGGAACTTCACTCCGTGTTGCTACAAGGTTGAAGACGTGAAATTTCTTAACGGAATTCCTGTTCAAACAATCGAAGAGATAGTGTCTTTTCGTGGAAGATTTTGTGAACAAGCTAAAAACGGTGAAACCGTTGTTGCTCAAGGAAAGGTTGAAAGAGTGCAAAAACTGGGAGAACGTGAACATTACAGATTGCTTCTAGGCAACAAAATTTCAGACCACATGATCTTAACGTAGAATTATCGCTTCAAAACTTTCAACACCTGCTCGTAATATCTGGGTCCATACGTGAGGGTGATCTGCTCAAAAGTTCTTGTTGGACCAACTATCTGTTCAAGATTTCCTTCCACATAAACTTTCTCATCCTCATCAACTTGCATCCTAAACTCTTCTACATAAGACAATATCCGCTCCAGACTCTCAACTTCTGGTCCTTCCAAAATTTTGACGGTTTCAATCTGATAGATAGACGGAATGAAAGGAGCGTCACAATCGTTAGTTATGCGAGCAACTGCTTTAATCCAGCCCTTATTTACCACTTGCGTGTTTGAGCTGTATTCATTGTAGATTTCCTTCCAGTTTTTTACTGGCTCAAACTCTACTTTAATAATTCTCTCACTCTCCTCGTCCTCAAATAATCCATAGATTGTTTTTCTTCGCTGATGCCATAAATACTCGTCCAAACTGTAGTTTAGAAACCTCCAATGTTTCGTTTTTATTGCTTCTCTAGTTTCAAACTCGCTTCGCAGAAGAGACACATTTTCTTGATAAAACTCCTCCAGTGTCTCACGCAATTCTCTCAGTTTTTCTCTGCCATACACAGTTAAGTCTATGTCTGAAAAATCGGGGTGATAAAAGCCGTGAAGAAGAGACCCGAAGACCCCGAAATCTTTTTCTGTCAACTTCGATCTGGCTGTGATCTGACTGAACATTTTATGCAACGAATTGAGAAGAACGTCCTCTGGCTGTTTGCTAATCAGTCGCTGAAAACTTTCCTCAGGCTTCCGTATCCTCTTGATTAACGATTGCTGAACTCCTACTAAACGTTGCTGCAAAGGCTCATGTAAAACTGTGTATTGCGGATAGTTCTGCTGCACAAACCGTAAACCATCATCCGCGTAAAATTTGTAGTAAACTTGTTTCCCTTTTGCTCGGAAAGCTCGGGGAATCGTTGACTTATAGACCGCGGCTGGAGCATACTCCACATCACAGACATACGCATTAGACGGATGAAAATAGCCGTAAACTCTAAAGATGATGTTATCCCTTGTGATTATTGCATCACGGTCTCTGAGCTTTAAAAGAGTCAAACATTTTTCCTCATAACTTCTTTTTTATGTATCTGTGCCTCTATTATACCGTCTGAATAGACTAATATCTTCTAATCAAATGTTTTTCAACTATTTTTTGAAAAAGTTTTAACAAAACATTAATCACATCGTTTTGAACTATGATTTCAGAAGGTTATCAAATTGGTTGAAGAAATCTATCAGCAGCTATCTAAAGCCTACGGTAGCCCTGAATCCAAATATTTGCCAAAAATTTTTGAGATGTGTCTCACTAAAGAGGAGGCTCAGATTCTCCTTTCTCTACCCGGAACCCCAGAGGAAGTTTCTACAAAGTTAAGCGTTGAAGTTTCAAAAGTCACCGCAATTCTCAAAGAACTATTCAACAAGGGTTTTGTTCTTTACAAACATGTAGATAACAAACTTAGATATGGTTTAAACAATGACTTATGGACTTCTATTCTCCCTGACAAAAGAGACTTCGAAAAATTCGGTGAAGAATTTCTTGACTTGTGGCGAAATTATAATGATGAAGAAGTGATGCCTAGCTATGAGACAGGTTATGTTCGTGTTATACCCGTAGAAAAAACTATTCCAATGAAATGGGGCGAAATTTTGCCCTATGAAAAAATTTCAGAAATTCTTGAAAACGCTAAGACAATTGCAGTTACAGAGTGCGCATGCAGAATAATGAGTAGGCAATGTGACAATCCTACGGATGTTTGTCTCCTTTTTAATGAATTTGCAGATATTATTATTGAAAGAGGCGTTGCGAGAAAAATATCAAAAGAAGAAGCTTTTTCAATCCTAACACGCACTGAAGACCTTGGACTTGTCCATCAGTTGAACAACTCTGAACCCGAAGGCTATCAATTCCTCTGTAACTGTTGCAGTTGCTGTTGTTCAATCTTAAGAGGTATGATAGTTTTAGGGAAAAAAGGCGTTACAGCGAAGAGTCGTTACGTATCCTCCATAGACAGTGAGTTATGTGACGGTTGTGGTATTTGTGCTACGCGATGCCAGTTTGGAGCAATAAGCATAGTTGATTCTAAAGCTGTAGTAGACAAAGAGAAATGTTTTGGATGTGGTCTGTGCGCATCGAAATGTCCTACCCACGCTATTGAGTTAATTCAAGTTAGAGATCACAAGCACATAATAGATCATTTGGAAAAGGCACCGTCTAAATTAGTTGACACTCTTATGATTGAATAAAAAACCGCTCTAACCAGTCTTCATTTTTCAAGAAGCAAACAGCGAAGACCTTTATCATTCATCTCTGTATCACAGCTATTACATGAAGTGCAAGTTGACTTGTCAGAGAGTTTGTTCAGCCATTTCTGTGGAAGATCTGGCTCCATAATGAACGGTCTTGACATAGAAATGAAGTCAGCATACCCATCTTTCACTATCCGCTCAGCCATCTCAAAAGAACGTATCCCTCCAACCAAGATTAACGGAGTCTCACCAATAACTTTCTTCACCTTTTTAGCATATGGGAGAAAGTAAGCTTCCTCACTGGTTGTTTTTACTTTTAAATTCCAAGGGTCTAATTCCTCGTCGGATTCGTAGATTCCTCCTGAGATTTCAATAGCATCTAAACCAGCTTCAGATATTCTTCTAGCGATTTCTATAGACTCGGGCGGCTTTAGAGAAGATTCTTTCTTCACAAAATCGTCGATCTGCAATTTGATAAGAACCGGCCAGTCCTCTCCACACATTTCTTTTATACCATCAAAGATTTCAATGACTATTCTAACTCTGCTTGCACTGCTCCCTCCATAGTCGTCGGTTCGCTTATTCATGTATGGAGAAAGGAATTCAGACAACAAGTAACCATGAGCCGCGTGTAGCTGAACGCCGTCGAAGCCAGCCTTCTTCGCTCTTTCAGCTGACATTATGAAAGACTGAATCATATCTTCAATGTCTTCAATCGTCATTTCTTTTGGAACGATTCCAACAGACTTATCGGCTATAGGAGATGGTGCAATAGGCTTAAATTCTCTTTTCTTCACTATGTCGGGCTCCACTTGTCTGCCGCCGTGAGCTATCTGTAAAACAATTTTTGCGTTTTCGTTAACATGATGAACGGTTTCCACTGACTTCTTAAGCATAGGTATACAGTCGTCAGTGTGAAACCTGCAATAATAAGTCCAACACCGCCTTTAGCGAGGTTTTCATAAAGAGCAACGTATCGATTGTCTACCAAACCGTTGTCATCTGCCATTCCTTCGTAGGTGGCAGATCGAACTATTCTGTTCTTCACAGTCATCAAGCCGATTTTCTTAGGGCTGAAAAGTATGGAGTCTCTCCTCAAAGCAAACTTCTCTGTGTTGTTAACTTTCCATTATCTCCTGGGGAATGTCGTTTAATCTTTCACAACCAGTTTTTGTTACTCTAAACTGGTCTTCAATTTGCATGTCGCCCACTGCTGGAAGATAAATTGTAGGCTCAATTGAGATAACCATGTTTGCTTTTAGCCTTCTATCTCTGTAGGCTTTGTCATCAAGAATTCTTTGATAGCCAATGAAAGGCCATTCATGCACTTCAAGACCTACCCCGTGGCCTACTCCCCACCAATCCTCTTTCCAAACTTTCCCCATAACCTCGCCTGCTGCTTTATCAACTTCAGAGGCAAACACGCCTTCTCGAGCAGTTTTCTGTGCAGCCTCCTGTGCTTGTACAAGCACTTGAAACACGTCTTTCTGTTTTTTAGAAGCTACGCCTAAGGTGAAGGGCCTAGAAATGTCGCAACAATAACCATTGTACATTGTTCCAAAGTCTAAGAGCCACGGATCTCCCTGTTTCAGTTTTCGTTTACCGCAGTACCACCACCAATCGAGATGGTTCGAGTCTTTTCCAGAAGTGACCATGGTGTGGTGTGGAAAGCCTTGTGATCCTGCCTTTCGACAAACGCGTTCAATTTCTCCCACGATTTCTGATTCTGAGACTCCGGGGCGGGCAAATTTGGCTGCTGCCTCTATACCTTTCTTGGCGATTTGAGCTGTTTTTTTCATGCATTGAATTTCATATTCTGATTTTACAGCTCTTTCTTCCTCAAGAATGTCTGATGCTACTTCAATCTGCGACCGTCCAATCTCGTTTTGAAAGCGTGCATACAATGAAGGACTCATGGAGTATTCTCCAGCTACTCCAATTCTAGATTTTTCCAGTCCGTTTTCGCGTAAGTAATTCTTGAGGAGTTGAACGTGGTCTCTCGCTGACTTCACGTTTTCTATCCACGTGCATTCAGGTGGAAAATACGCTGCTGCACCTTTCTCTAGAAGGGGATTCAAATTCTCGTCAGCCGGCAGGATTACCATGGTGTTGCCGAAATATGGTTCATGACCTGAAAGGTACATTACATGTCCTCTTTGACCAAAACGTATGCTTCCAGGTGCTGAGTAAACCACTAAAACATCGATTTCTCTATCTTTCATTTTCGCTCTAACGTTTTTGATTCGTCTTGCAAACTCAGTGTGTGGCGTCATCAAGTTTAACACCTGTTAGTATTTCAGATGTTACGAATTATATAAAGTTCAAGCAATAAGGTATAATCGATTGCTGCCAGAGTTTACTTTGTTTGTCCAAACTTGTTTCGGTAAACTAATTGTGAGAGTTCCTTTCTATTTTTTTCTTCAACGTTTTTGGGAATTCCGATGGGTAGAAGTGACACTACTCTATGAGTCTTTGGAATCTCTAAGACCTCTTGTATCTTTTCTTCAGCAGATTTTTTCTCCTTTTTAAATGCGAAAGTTCCGATCCAACATGAGCCTAAACCTAAACTATGCGCAGCCAAAGCCATGTTTTGTGTAGCCGCCGCACCGTCCTCGATGAAATGGAAAGAGTCCTCGTTAGGGTCAACGGAGACCACAATGCAAACAGGCGCCTCGCGTACTCCCAATTTAAAAATTGTTGGCACAAGTTCGCTGAGGCGCTCCTTGATAGCTAGTTCGGTTACAACTATAAATCGCCAAGGCTGCTTGTTAAGCCACGATGGTGCCCATCGTCCTGCCTCCAGAATAGCTTGAATCTTTTCTTCTTCTATCGGGGTTGTTTCAAACCGTACAATGCTTCTCCTATTTTCTATAGCATCTAGAACCGAATTAGTCATAGTCTCACCAAACAACTTAGTATTTCATTACACAGCATATAAATTTAGCAGTTACCTTGTGTGAAAACATTTTGAAGTTACGGTGAAAGTCGCCAAATATACTCGTTCTCACGAGTTCCAGTGCCCACTACAACTTGATGACTAAAATCGCCGGTTTCAACGTTCTCCACTCGCTCTAGCATTCCAGAAACACTAATCTCTCCGCCACGTTGAGCCACGTTTCTGTAACAGCCTATCATCGACACCACTTTTGCAGGTTTCTCGTTTTTCGTAAGTTTTGAAGTTGGATTGAGAGATTGATAATCTGTGATATGGTATATTGCGGGTCGGAACATAGCTTCGTTGTCGTTAACAACTTGACAACGGAACGTAACTGGTTTGATTGGTGAATACTTGTATTCGCCGTATTTGAACGTTATTTCCTTAGTCTTCCGCGTAGCATTGTACACGAAAATTTTGTTTCGGTATCTGACTCTGTGTCTTCGCATTCTATCAATTTTTTTAGTGAAAACATGGGTAAAAGTGTCCTTTTCTACGAGTCTTTCGATTGTTTTTTCAAGGGTTCGAAAGTTGTGTGATCCATAAATCACCAAATCGATGTCAGATTTCTTGGAGTGCATGTTTAATGCAATTGACCCATGTATTCCAAAGTCTTCAATGGGTACATTAGATTCGTTTGAAAGGAGAGTAATTAGCTCCAACGCAAGCTTTTGCAAACGATCTTTCCTTTCTCTTTTGACCAGCATTTGCAAACATTGATTTGGTACATAAACCTTTTTTATGA
>SMTZ1_10004905_pt1 | contig 13433 bp, 7 predicted proteins | sample DeeMarSWOR136_30_FD_25667 | JGI IMG/M metagenome (IMG submission 25667) | reverse complement strand
TCCAATTTCGTAAAGAGTTTACGAACTTCTTCGTACCCATTAAATTCATTCATACGGTTAACCTCTAATAATATAAAGACGCTCTCAATTTATTTTTTGCTGTATCGCTTCTATTCTATCAGGAGGTAATAAAAAAACTTTTATCACTCTTCACTATTTTATATTGTGAAAAATTGGATTTTTTATATTTTTCAAAATTACACAAAATAAGCATGAGACCTAATAACGTTTTGTAATTATTTCTATATAATTTATTGATATAAATTAGGATATTTTATTATAAACTATTTTAAATTATATTGATAAGTTACACATAATAATTTATCCTAATCTAGATTATTGTAATATCAACTTCTTTTAAGTAAAATCTCCTCCAAGATATAATGACACTTGAAAGAAAGGATGTTCCTAAAAACCTTATGCCCATATTTATGATATGGGTTTTCTTATGCAATTTTGTGGCGATAATCTTAGCAATTATATGGGACATTCAATTTCCTCGGAGCTTTACTTTTAATACAATGGTTTCAATGTATATAATTATTGCGATAAATATTCTTATCTTTATTTTATCCAATCCTTTATGCTCATCAAACTGAAAGACGGTTATAAATTTCAGAATATGCGTTCACCAAAAACTGAACTTTATAACATGGCAAACGCATATGCGAACAGTCAAAATGTTGACTAAGGAGAGCGGCACTTTCTTGGCTCAATAGAAACTTACAACAATTTATTTGAAACTTTGGATCTTGAGCCGTTTGCTGAAAAATGAATATATATTTAGAAAAACCTTCTTTGCCTTTCCTAGTGAATATGCTTGAAAAACTATCCGCCCGTTTGTAGTCTTCGCTGCTTCCAAAAATAGTGACCAGCTATCAGAGAGTTCAACACCAGAAGTCCAACGAAGGCGCTAAGGGCAAGAATCACCAGCATGTTTGGTCCTTGCACTCCTGGTGGGTCGATATGGAACTGGATCATGTCCACTGCTTCATAATCATCAACAGTCACTGCATGTGCATAAACTAAATAGATACCCTTAACGAACACATCCTTGTATTTCTTTATTGTTTCGGGCATGGTGTAGACATAGACTCCTGGGTCCGCACCTTCATCAAGCGTTCCAGAAACTACAACCAAGCCATCGGGACCATATATGTCGAAAGTCACTGTTGCGCCCATTATAGGCTCCTCTGTCTGCTTATTTGTCAATAGAGCAGCTAACTGAAGATGTATATCCTCTTTTAGCAAGTAGTCGAAATTGCCACTCAGTTCCAATTCAACTTGTTCTTCGATTACTGCTACATCGAAGTTTCCCGCAAGTGAATAACCTTCTACATCGGTTACGACCACTTCAAGACTATAGCTACCTGGAGCCAAATCTATTGCTTCTATTAAGGCAGTACTGCTCGCATCATAGAAAGTCGCATAGAGGTCAAAGTTTGTCGTGTCACTAATCCACCATTCACTAATTCCTATCTCAGAAACGCCTAGAATATCTTTAGCTGAAATCTGATATTCAAAGTGTTCTCCATACGTTATCACTTGGTCAGTTGGAGCGACATCCCAAATTGGTGCCTGCGAGGCGACCTGAACCTGTACCACATCACTTGCACTATTGCCAGCTGTATCATAAACCGTGCATTCGTAACTATGAGTTCCAAGCTGCAAGCCATCAACCTCAATGAGAATTCTTTCACCCGACCAAGGTCCGCTCATCACCTCTTCTCCATTCTGAGTAATCTTGTACGCAGCAGGGTTATAGTCGTAGGGATTCCATTGAATGTATTCTCCTAGTGCACCTTTCAAATATATCAAATCCTCAGGATGATCAATCATGGGAGCGATGTTCGATGCTCTCATGATAATCTCGGTACTAGATGCTTTGGAAGTAGTAAACACTATAATGTCTGAATGAATCTGCGGACTTGCAGATAAGAGTTCGAGCTGCGGTACGATTTCCCAATTCTCGCCATCATATACATAGATTTGACCAATTAAGCCCCCAATAAAAGCCCAGGTGACCATTCCATTGTGAATCTGTGGTTCACATTCAGGACAGAAAAAGGGACTCCAATCGAGTTGCCAGATCCAGTCTGATGAGGTGCCATCATATAGACCTATTGCATAGCTATAGGCACCAACAACATGATCAATCATAAGTATCCATGTGATTAAGCCGTTATGTATCTGAGGCTTCATATCGTTGTAAATTTCATCAAAAGAGCTTATTTGGGATGTTAACCTGATAGTCGATTCACCATCATAATAGAAGATATCAGTGTCCGCGCATTCATCACCCTCATCCCAAAGTGTCGCCTCCCATGTCACCTGACCAGCATCAATCTGTGGGTTAGTGTCATAATAGTCGTTAGTAGTCAGCTGGTTTATCTCTCCATCATATAGAAAAATCTCGTAATCATCAGGATTTCCATCATTATCATCATCAGCTTGACCCTCCCAAGTTACCATACCATCATGAATCTGAGGATCATGGTCATCAAAGTCGTTTGTAGTGAGCTGAATGGTTGTTTCTCCATCATATAGAAAAATCTCGTAGTCATCAGGATTTCCATCATTATCATCGTCAGCCTGACCCTCCCAAGTTACCATGCCATCATGAATCTGAGGATCATGGTCGTCAAAATCATTTGTAGTTAGCTGGATGGTTGCTTCTCCATCAAATAAAAAAATCTCCCAGTCATCTGGATGTCCATCCTCATTATCATCCGATCGGCCCTCCCAAGTCACCATACCGCCATGAATCTGAGGGTCAATGTCTTCATATGTGTTGTACGTAAGCTGGGTATTGCCCGTCGTTGGGTCATACAAAAAAATCTCCCAGTCATCTGGAACTCCATATTCGTTATCATCCACTTTACCTTGCCAAGTTACCATACCATTATGAATCTGAGGTTTCCCATCAGTATACAAATTATGAGTTAACTGAAAAATCTCATAATCTTCTTGACCTTGGTACAAGTTCCTTTCCATATCGAGACAATCAGAGTCATTTGACGGAATTTCAGAATTCTCAAAGAGTTCAACTGGTTGAAATACAATCAGCAATGATGGCATAATGAATATTGCAGCAATAATACTTAATAAACATAGTTTCTTCATTTCTCTCCTCTCATTAAACTATTAAATCCTATAGTTATAAGCGTTAAAAGAACCAGAATGAAAACATTATCAATTATTCTTTTCATTTTTTTTATACCATTTTTTTTTTGTATAAATTTATAAATTAATTTTGATCATTCCTCATCATAGAATTAAAGCTAAATTGAAGAAATCCTAATATAAATACAATATAATTGATTTTATTGAAAGATTACCCATTGATTTCGTGATCAAAAATGACTAATAGATAATTATTATCTAATGATATTTAACCTTTTTGAGTCGAAAAATTCATTTTCATTGAAATGAGCCTTATGTCGAAAAGGTCATGTTCATCTATAAGGTTGAGTTTTGAGGCAATTTGATCAGTGGACTGCCATTCATCTAAGAGACTATTCAGTAATTGTTCATAGCTTAGAGAATTATTGATGCTGTTAATTTCTAATTTTTTCCTAATTTTCTTATCTAAATTAATTTCATTTTTTATTGATTTACTAATTCTTAGATCATAAGTAAATTCGCAATCAGGATAGCCAGTACAACCTAAAAATAATCCATGCGTTCCAGTACGTTCAGTCATTAACTTACCGCAGTTAGGACATAAAATTTTATCTATATTTACAATGCTTAATGAAAATCTACAGTTAGGATAACCATTACATCCAAAAAAAGCTCTATTTTTACCGATATATAAAGCAAGTTGCTTACTGCATCTCGGACAGTTTTTAGGTATGCTTATTCCACTTTTATCGATTTCTGCCGTTTTAGGTATAGATTGACCAGATAAATCGTAAGTGTATTTACACTCAGGATAGTTAGTACAATCAAGATAAGTTCCATATTCTCTATATCGCACTTTTAAAGAATTACCACATTTAGGGCATTCCTGAGGGATACCTGTATCGCTTTCATTAGATTCCATAAGTAATCCAATTAATCATGATTAAAAAATATAAAATATAAAATAAAATCCTCCATAAAAAATTAATAATTGAATGAGAAATCAATAATTATACACTAAAAAAGAATAATATCAATTATGGCAAATTTCCTTAGTAAACCACCCTCAATTGCTACTAAAGGTGAGAGATTATTCTATAACCGAATTGAAAGTGTGTTTGCTGAGCAGGATCACCTAATTTGTTATTTTGAGCCGTACATCGGTGATCTTCACCCCGATTTTGTTTTACTCTCTCCGAAATACGGAATCATAATTGCTGAGATAAAAGACTATTCTGGGGAATATCTTACTGCGGTATCTAAATCTGGGAAATGGGAACATTTAAAAGATGAAGAGCTGAAATTCATTGACAATCCGTTTGATCAGTTGTATCAATATTGGAGAGGCATAAAAGATAGAGTTAACCATTGTCATTTTCCCAATGATATTGACATTCCAATTATTAGATTAGCAGTTTTCAGTCAAATTTCGCAAGATGATAATATAGCAGAAGAAATTAAGGCATGTACACCATCAAAAATTCGTTTATGCTTTAAGGAAACGCTGAATAGAAATGCCCCATTTAAGGAACTCATAAACGATCTTTTACCTTTAAATTTTCAAATGAGTGAAGTGCATTTTGAAGTACTTCGAAGTAATATCATTCCAACTTGTCGATTACCAACCTTCAAACAAGAAGACCTCTTAAAATATTTTACAATCGAAGATAAGATCAAGCTTTTAGATCATGAACAAGAACGGTTAGCAAGAGAGTTGGGAGAAGGTCACCGATTAGTCTTTGGTGTTGCTGGAAGTGGAAAAACAGTTCTTTTAATTGCTCGTGCTAGAATTTTAGCAAAGCGTCATCCAGATTGGAAAATTCTGATTTTATGCTACAATAAGCTTCTGAGAAATTTACTGTTCCAATTATTAAATCCTCAAGATTATGATGCAGATATAACTATTAGCAATTTCCATCGATGGGCAAGGAGGTATATATTAAGTGCTAATAATGAATTTTCCACGATCTATATAGAAGCTGAGCAAAAAGCAGAGAGAGAATCCGATTTTACGAAATTTTTCCATGAATTTGTACCTAAATTATTCTTACAAATGCTAAATGAGATGGGGGATAGTAAAGTCTATTATGATGCAATTTTAATTGATGAGGCTCAAGATTTCGAAGCAGATTGGTTCCAACCTCTAATCCAAGTATTAAATCCAAAAACTAATTCATTATTGATTACTTGTGATGGGCTTCAAGGAATTTATGCCCGCAAAAGATTTTACTGGTCTGATGTTGGAATACAAGCTAGGGGAAGAGTAAGAAGGTTTGAGAAATCATACCGAACACCTATTGAAATCGGATATTTAGCCCAAGAGACATTACCGAGTACTATAAAAGACCTAATTGGTCAATTTGATGAATTTTTATCAACGAAAGAATTCATTGGAACTCATGGATCTGTAGAAATTATGATCTCAAACACTAGAGATGAAGAATATAGGAAACTTATAGAAAAAATCTCTCGACTTTTGAAGACTCCTCAAGAAATATTGGTATTATTCAGATATAATTTAGCAAAATTAAATTATGATCATCCTTTCTGTAAATATCTAAAAGAATATAATATAGAATGGCAAGATTTACAAGATTATAATTATGAGACTCCAGGACTATTGATTGGAACCCTACATGGGACGAAAGGTTTAGAATCTGATACAATAATCATTCCGGAAGTTGATAAATATAAATCTGATAAAGATCGTCAATTACTATATGTAGGTATAACTCGTTCTCGTAAAAAGCTCATTTTAAGTGCCAATAAATCAACAAGCTTGCTAAGATCATTAGAACAATATCAAACTTAGTCAGCAATTTGACAAATAGGGCAAAGATGAGATCCAATTAACACAAATCGATCTGTAGAAATAATATCTTTTGATTCTAAGAATTCTTGCGCTAAGGCTTCATTTTCAGAATAATCCTTTAATATAAACTCATCTGGGGCTAATTCTACTAAGTTATGCATTATTGAAAGTTCTGCTATAGGTTCACCGCTATACCCATGAACATAAACAGCAAGCTGACCATTAAAATAACGTCCTATATGTAGTTCCTTTTTGAAATTTTTTTGAGCAGTTATCATTTTTCTCATAAATCAATATATTCTTTTCATTTATAAATGAAAAAAGGGCAGTCAAAAAATGATTTCTTATGATTATGATTAAGAATTTAGAATTATAGAATAAGATAAGAAAAAAAAAAATATGTTCTTCATAGTTTTCCCTTAAAAAGATTTATTTCTATTAAATTTAGTAGGTTATTCAAGTAATACATTAAGCATTTTATTAATTGTTAATCCTCTAATTTCTTAAATCAAAGGTATATCGACATTCAGGATATCCGGAACATCCAATAAATTTCCCGTATCTCCCCATTTTTACCTCTAATGGTTTTTTACATTCAGGACAAAATAAATTTTCACGGTTCTCAAATTCAGGATTAAAGGCAAACCTACATTGAGGATAACTATCACAACTTAAAAAAAAACCATATTTTCCACTCCGCTTTACTAATTCACTGCCACATTTAGGACAATTGGGATATATCTGTTTTTTATCTACTTGTTCTGGAGCATCAATCCACTCAAGTTTAAAATCGCATTCAGGATGTCCAGTACAGCCTAAATATTTTTCACTTTCAGTTATTTTAATTACTAATACTTTTTCACATCTTGGACAGAAAATATCTGGATGCTCTTTAAATTCTGGATTAAAAGTAAATTTACAATCTGGAAAACCACTACAACTTAAAAATCGACCATATTTGCCAATTCGAAACTGTAAATTGTTTCCGCAATCAGGACATTTAATTTCAGTAGTATCAACACTTAAATCAAAAGTATACCTACATTCGGGAAATTTTTTACAACCTAAGAACTTACCATACCTACCACTTCGTTCTTCTAGATCGCTGCCACATAAAGGACATTTGTTTGGAGTATTTGATCCTAGTTCATTAGAGTTCATAGTTATTTTGAATCTCATATTATTATATAAAATTTTTTAATCACAGATTTCAGAATTTGGTATATTATTTTCTTCTCCTATTTCTGCTTTTAAAATCTAAAAGATATTTACAACGAGGATAACTAGTACAACCTAAAAAAGTACCATAAGGGCCTTTTCTCACAGTTAAGGGACTTCCACAATTTGGACAAATAATTGGATTACTTTCACTTAGATTAAAAGTAAATTTACAATTTGGATATCCTGTACAACCCAAAAATCCACCATAAGGGCCTTTACGTATCGCTAAAGGTTTTCCACATTGGTCACAGAATCTTGGAAGCGAATTAACTGTGATAATCTTTTTATCTTCATATCTTTTAGTTAAATCCTCTAACTCCTGGGTATATTTACATTTAGGATAATGACTGCATCCAAGGAAATTCCCTTTCTTTCCAGTTCTTTTAACTAAGAAGCTATCACATTTAGGACAGGAAATGGGAGTATCAGGCAGGATCCCTTGTATAAAAGATTTCATATATTCAGATAAACCTTCATCCCATCTCTCTGTTTTATCTAAGCGCAATCGTAGCAAATAAGGATTAATTTCATTTAAAAACATAGAGTTATTCTGTTCCATGCTGTAGATATAGAGAAATTTCTTGCTTCGAGTCAGAGCCACATAAAAAAGTCTTCGTTCCTCATCAATGAAACCGTCAGATTCAAATCTTTTTGCTAATTCCATTACAGATGAATCTTGTATTTCACATGGAAAGCCATATAGCCCAGAGGTCATATCCGTTATAATTACATGTTGACTTTCAGAGCCTTTTGATTTATGAGCACTATAAAATCGTACTCCCTCATGTCTTGCCTCTGTTGGGACTCCTCTGGCGCCACAATAGATTTCTAAACCTTTCAAATATAAATTAAATCTTGACAATACCATAATCTCATTAGGCTCTACTCCTCCGTCTAATAGTATCTGAATGAGATTATATATATTATCATATTGAATTTTATTATCATAATTAAATCTTGAAGTAAAATCAATAAAGATAGGTTGCATTCCAAGATCATGGGTAGAGTGGGTTTCTTTTGCAATCTGTTTTTTATTATTGGATATTAGCTCATTAGACATGCCAACTATGGTTTGACTACTTCGATAATTACTATTTAGATAAGTGATTTCAGGATTTGGAAAATAATCTTTGAAATTGACAAAAAACCTGACATCACTACCGGTGAATTGATAGATACTTTGCCAATCATCGCCTACGCAGAATAATTTTGTGTTTGAGTTTTCATTAACAAAACTTCTGATTAATTCCAATCTTTGATAAGAAATATCTTGAAATTCATCAACTAGAACATGATCATATCTATTAATGTATTTTTCAGAATTTTTTTTTGCCAATTCAACGGCAAGGTTAATCATATCATTGAAATCAATTAAATTTTCCCTTTTTAAATAATCTTGATATCTTCTGTAAACTTCAAGAGCTAATTCTCCAAATAATTTCTGCTTTTTTGAATATTTTTTCGATTGAATTCGTTCAGTTATATCTTGAACTGAAAAAAAATTACATTTTGATATTTTTATAAAATTTCCAACAAGATTAATGATTTCATTTCGTTTATCTTTAAACTCAAATGTTTTTTCAACTAATTCATTATAATTTAAAGATATAAATTCTATTCTCGGAATTTTCACTATTAATTTTTCCTTTAATTTTGGGATTAATTCCTCAGATGAACGCTCATAATCCCAAGTTTCTATAAGAGTCTTGTTATACTTCTTAAATTGTTCTAATTTCCAATCTCTTAATTCTAAATATTCTTCGCTTGATTTAGTAAACCATGGAGGGACTTGAAAATTTTTATTTAAACCCCAATGCTCAATATAAACATCATAGTCAGGAAGATAAAAATCGGGGTGATATTCCTTATCTTCTTCGCTTTCGTCAACCCATTCTACTAATGGTTCATATTCGAATTGGATATTATGCAGGAAAAGAAAGTTTCCAATATCTCTTTCAGATATTGATTTTACAGAGATATCATTTAGAGTTGTATATCTTTTATTTCGCATATATTTGTAATATTCTTCTTTATCTTCAAACGATTCATCTTTTACTTCTTGCTCTGAATGATATGCTAAATATTCTATAAGAATATTTTGGTATTTCTCTTCTTGAAGAACCTCCACAAACAATTTTTCAATGAGTTCATATATTTTTTTTTCATTTCCATTAAAAATTAGTTTTTGGTTATGACCTAGTTCTTCTTCTATTATACTCCTTCCTAAAGCATGAAAAGTTGAGATATCGATTTCAATACCATAATTCCTCTTTAACCTCTCCTTCATCTCGTCAGCAGCTACTTTAGTAAAGGCAAGAGCTAATATTCTTTCTTTATCAACCTTATCCTTTCTTCTAATCAAATAAGCAATTCTGGAAGAAATTACACTAGTTTTTCCTGAACCCGCTCCTGCAATTACAAGATTATGCTTATCATCTTTAATTACAGCCAATCTTTGTTCGTCATCCAAGGGATACTTTAATCCATCATCCCTTCCATCTAAAAATGATGAATAAATTTTCAATTGGCGTTCTACAAAATTATGATTGTAATTATTAATTTCTTCAATAAGTCTGTGCATTCTTTTTCTAAATTGTCTAATTTGTCCTCTTTCTCTAAACTTGAAAAAAGATCGACGAGGAAATTTAGTTAATTGGTTAATATTTTGGAAAAATTTGCGTTTTTCGTCATAAATCAAATAAATATCTCGAATAAGGAAGTTTTGCCAATCTTTTTCCAACTTCTGCTTAAGTTCATATTTTTCTGGAAATAGTTGTTGGATCTTACCCTTAGGCATAATAATTCCAATTAATTATTCTTAAAAAACCTTGGACAAATATGAAACCATATCGTTTCCATCAAAAATATTGGTTTTAAATTCTTATATTCTAAGGCTTTTAAATAATTTCAAGTTAGAATTTTTCGTAATTATTAGTAAGATTTTTATATAAATTATACACAATTGTAAGTTAGACATAATTGTATATTTATGTCAAAAAAACTCAAATAGAGGGCTTTTATAAATGAATTGTAAAAAGACAATAGTTTTAGTTTGCATTTTATTCATCGCTGCTTTTTTAATTGAAATCCCTTCGACAAGAGCAATAATTAGAGATCAGACACTCTCAACTATAGCCGAGAAAGATAGTTATGTGGAATCAGATAATCCTACTTCAAATAATGGCGGACAAGATTGGTTGATATTTGGGAATTATGCTGGTGTAGGATGGTGGCGGGAAGCATATTTATACTTTAATTTTTCTGATCAACCAACTGATTGGACTAAAGCAGAAATTTCAATAGATATGTACTCGGTCTCAGAAACTTTTAATGTGACTGTTAGTTTGATAAATGATACATGGAATGAATATACAATTAATTGGCTCAACAAACCAACTCATCGGGAAGTAATTACAACATTTACAGTAGCCGAAGAAAAAATCTATAAAATAGACATTACAGAATATATAGTAGGAAGAGAAAATATATCTATTTGTCTGAATGCTTCAAATTATTTGCAAAATGGATATGTTCAAGGCAGTTCAAGAGAAGGTGCCTATTCGAGTGAAGATTATCCTCAATTGATTTGGACCTATCCCGAAACTGCTGAAATAATAGTTACAAGTCCAAAATCTAATGATATATGGCAGGATTATAACTCTTATGATATAAAATGGACATCTAATGGCTCAATTGAAAAAGTAAAAATTGAATTATATAAAGGAACAACTTTTGTAGAAGAAATCACATTTATATATGGATATACCGATAATGATGGTGAATATGAATTCTATGTCTTAAGTTCTGAAAATTATAAAGGCACAGATTACAGAATAAAAATAACAGACTATTATGATTCAAGAGTATACAATTATAGCGATTATTTTTCGATTAATGTAGGATCAGGAACTATAACAGTTTCCAGTCCTAGTAGCTCTTCTTCTTGGAAAAATGGTACGGCACATTATATAACTTGGACTACGACAGGAATCATTATAAAAGTTGATATTGAAATATATAAAGGAACTTCTTTAAGGTATTATTTATATGATACATCAAATACTGGTTCTAATTTGTGGTCTATTGATGAGGATATTGAACCTGGAACAGATTGGAGGGTAAAAATTTCTAATTCTGATGATTCAAGCCAATATGATTGGAGTGATTATTTTGAAATAATTCAGAGTGATAATGGAGATGGTGATACTAATGGAGATGGTGATACTAATGGAGGTGATGGGGATATAATCCCTGGATACAATATAATAATAATTTTAGGAATTGCTCTTGGGATCAGCTTATTTCTAACAAAGAAACGAATTAAATATTAAATTCAACTTTTTTTTTTATTTTCCATTAGCTTTTACTAAAAAATTAGATCATGGGTAGAGTGGGTTTCTTTTGCAATTTGTTTTTTATTATTGGATATTAGCTCATTAGACATGCCAACTACGGTTTGACTACTTCGATAATTACTATTTAGATAAGTGATTTCAGGATTTGGAAAATAATCTTTTTATGTAGATATACTACGAAAACCTTTTCATAAAAACTAATTATTCTTGGAACGAATGCTATAATGATTATCGATCAGCGAAAACAGAGTAACTAAAGGAGTAAATCCAAAAATAGCCTTGATCGAAGAGATGCAAGATTGGAAAAAAAAATAAAAAGAAATTACATATTTTGTTTTGATTTTTGACTTATTTAGCTGCAGAAAACATTCACTGAATTAAAGTTGAAAGGCCCGTCAAAATATCATTACAAAATAAGCAGAATAGTTCTTGTAGATCAGGATCAGTTACCCAGTAATTTTTAAAAAATCCATTGCCCCAAGACTCTTCATTTTCATCGTTCTTTAATCCTGTAAGCTTAGGCTTGATATCATGTAGTAGTTTATCATATGCTTCCCCTAAATCGCCACTCTCAATTAAAGCTCTCAACTCTTCCAATTTGTTGATCATAGCTTTTTTATAACTTTCCTTTTTCCATGCATTATCCTCAGAATTTTGTATCTCCACCATAAGTAGATCTATTTTCCATAAAACATAATTTTGAAGGTCCGATAGCGTGATTTTTATTGTACAACTCGCTGTATCTATCCCACCCTGTCCATCAGAAATTGTGTACTCAAAAAAGGCAAAACCAACGAAATCAAAGGCTAATTGGTAAGTAACTGATCCATCCCCATTGTCAATAATCTCACCACTCGATGGTTCCGAGATATATATGATAGTTAGAGTGTCACCATCTATATCAAAATCATTAGCCAAAAGGTCAATAATAATAGGAAAAGTCTCAATTGTCGTTATAATATCATCATTCGCTACGGGAGCATCGTTTACAGGATTAACTGTAATAAATACAGTTGCAGTAGCAGTACCTCCCATCCCATCAGATATGGTGTAGGTGAAAGAATCTGCACCATAGAAGTTTAGATCTGGAGTGTAGATGATTTCACCATTACTGATTATGGCAACTCCAGAGGAGGGAGTTCCAACAGAATCAAGAGTAAGCGGGTCACCATCAACATCATTATCATTTGCCAATACATCAATGATGACGGAAGTATCCTCATCAGTGGTAGCAGAGTCATCTAACGCAACCGGAGCATCATTTACCGGATTGACAGTTATTGTAACTGTTGCTTGATTACTATGTAGATCACCATCATATGCCGTGTAAGTGAAGGAATCAACACCATTGAAATCGGGATCGGGGGTATAAACAAATTGTCCTGAGATCCATGCAACAGTGCCGTGATCCGGCAGTATATATGAACCTATTGTTAGAGGATCTCCATCAACATCATTATCATTTGCCAATACATCGATAGTGACAGGTATATCTTCATCAGTGGTAGCAGAGTCATCCATAGCTACAGGAGCATCATTTACTGGAATAATAGCTATGAAAACTGTTGCATAATTACTATGTAGATCACCATCATATGCCGTGTAGGTGAAGGAATCAACACCATTGAAATCGAGATCCGGAGTATACTCAAACTGTCCTGAGATCCATGCAACAGTGCCGTGATCCGGCTGGATATATGAACCTATTGTTAGGAGGTCCCCTTCAACATCATTATCATTAACCAATACATCAATGATGACAGAAGTATCTTCATTAGTGGTAGCAGAGTCATCTAACGCAACCGGAGCATCATTTACCGGGTTAACGGTTATTGAAACTGTCGCATAATTACTATGTAGATCACCATCATATGCCGTGTAGGTGAAGGAATCAACACCATTGAAATCAGGATCTGGGGTAT
>SMTZ1_10006172_pt1 | contig 13434 bp, 18 predicted proteins | sample DeeMarSWOR136_30_FD_25667 | JGI IMG/M metagenome (IMG submission 25667) | reverse complement strand
CGAGAACTATAGCAAAAATGATGGTTCAAAAGCATACTGCGTAGAAGTCATATGGCACTATAAGCAATTACCCCAATTTTAGAGGGGGAGCACCGAAAAATTTATATTTTTTGTAATAAATATAAAATACTGCAAATTAAAGAAAATTTTGAACAAGAAAAAGTTTCACTTTCTCAATCAACTTAACACTCGTTAATCTTTATATATATGTTTGTAATGATTAACATGAAGTCGCCTTGTGAATTGGTTGTATGGCATCTGCTGCCTGCAATAAGGTCGGAACTTGCAAAAGCACTTGGAGAAGAGCATATTCTACAAAAGGACATAGCGGATTACATGGGTATTACACGTGCTTCTGTCTCGCAGTATATTTCAGGTAAGAGAGGCAGCAATATGGAACTCCCGGAGGAAACTGAACTGAAGATCAAAGAACTTGCAAAAAGAATAATCACGGAGGATATGTCCCCCTTTGAAGTAATGAAGAGCATCTGCCCCATATGCAGGGAAGTAAGAAAGAAGAAAATTTTATGCGACCTTCATAAAAAGATTGATAAAAGTAAAGGCATACCTGATGAATGCGACTTCTGGAAAGAGGTCGAGGAGTGTATCTAATCTGTTGCTTACTCCACATGCTTCTCAATCTCACCTTTCAGCCATTCAACGACATCATTTCCTTTCATAAGATTACCCAGTTCACCCGGGTCTGACATCTCTATCTCGAATATCCATCCCTCACCGTAGGGATCCGAGTTGATCAGCGCCGGATCATCCGTAAGTTCTTCATTTACCGCGCTGACTGTCCCGGAAACGGGTGCATAGAGTTTACCAACCCATTTCCCGGTCTCCACCGTACCAACTTCTTCATCCCGGCTTACCTCATCGGCTTCAAACGGCGTCTCAACATAACTTATCTCCCCCGCGAGTTTCTGCGAGAAATCATTCAATCCAACCTTTACCCTGTTTCCATCAACCCTTGCCCACATGTGCTCTTTGTGGTAATACAAATCACCCGGCATATCGTATCCTTCCACATCCATTTTATCTTTACTGTTTTAGAATTAGTTTAAAAATAAATAAAAAATATTACTCTGCGAGGAACTCCGAGATGTCCATTACCCTGACTTTCTTACCCGGCACCTTCTCGAACGTCTTCTTGCACAGCGGGCACGCGGTCACCAAAACATCCGGTTTCTTTGCCAGGAGACGATCAAGTGCATCTTCCGCAACGGTTTTTTCCTCATCATTCGTTAATTTTGTGTTAGCCAGGCTTGACCCGCAGCATAAACCATCCTCTTTTGCATCATCGGGCTCGATTAGCGCAGCTGCCCTGCTCAATAAACTCCTGGGCTCCTCATACACGCCGCCCACTCTTCCAAGCTCGCACGGGTCGTGGAATACCACCTTCTTGCCGGTATTATCCAGTCTAAGTTTTCCTTCGTCAGCCAGTTTATTCAAATACTGGGTATGGTGCACCACTTCAACGCCGTTTAGATCATATTCCTTCTTGAAACTGTTATAGCATATGGGGCAGCTTGTAACCAGTGTTTTCGCACCCGAATCCTTTATCCTCTTTGTGTTCTCTGATATAAGTTTTTGTGCTTCATCGCGCATCCCGCACATTATCAGCGGCTGTCCGCAGCAGATGCTGTCCTGCGCATCCAGGCTCACATACTTAACCCCTGCTTTATCCAGAAGCGCATTCATGGCTTTTTTGGTCCCAGGCGTTCTGTGCGTCATGCATCCCGCAAAATATGCGGTATCGGCGGTCCCGCCATTTGATTCCTTGACGTCGTCTAAATAATCATACCTGCCGGTGTCTTTCTTGAACTTACCTTCATTGAACTTATCCCTCTGGGCAACCCTGATCTTTGATATGTTGATGCCCACGGGGCATGATGATTCGCATCTCTCGCACAAAAGACATTTAAATGTTTTTTCTTCATCAGGTTCATTGTCCCTGACGCCCTCAAGCATGTATACGGGCTGCACCTCTATATCAGCTGCCGTGTTAAGCTGGCACCTGTCAACGCATATCCCGCATCTCGGGCACGACAATACCTCTACTTCCGAAGCACCTGTGTATTTCTTCCCGGCAGATACGCCGCACTTCCTCAAAAAAATTAAAAGGACCTCTGTCGGAATATGCATGTACCTTGTAAACGGCAGTGCTACAAAGAATGCACCGATGCAGAATGAATAAATCCACCAGAAAATACTTTCATAAGATGCTAAAAAAGGACCTATCAACTGACCGAAGTTATAGGATAAGAACGCGTAAATAGCAGGACTGACACTGCCTGCTGCATAAGCATCCGCACCGTTGTACATTGCACATCCGATAGCAAACATTCGTGGAATGAACAGTAACATCAAAAGCATAACAATCAGTTGATCCCATTGATTGTGTTTGGTCTTGGTCTCCATTCCAAACAATCCCGGCTTGTATTTCTTGACTATGGACAATGCCTTTCCTGTGAGTATCATTGTCATAAAGAAGTCATGCAGGAATATAAAAACAATTGCGGTTGTTGTTATTGCAAATGCCTCAACCGGCATACTTGAAAAAGGAGATCCTGGCGAACCTTCGGGTCTTAAAAAGTCAAACAAAAATATCGGAAAATATACATATATTGCATTTCCTAATCCTACAGTTATGAATTCCCTTATATGCTCCGAGATAATCACACAAAACCAGCCGAATGCTATACACATATGCATAAACCCTAATAAAAAGTTCCGCCCGAATATCTTCCTGTGCAGCAATGACTCTAAGAATACCTCCTTCAGCCATGAAAAGAATATTGGAATAATTTTAGGGCTGAGAATATTGCTTTTAATCTTATTAATTTCTTCGGGCTCTAACCGTTTCAATGCCTTAATCCAGTAATATGCTACCGCAATCGTTATAAATATCAGTCCTGCCGTAAATGGTATCACATACGGGTCAAATATATAATGCTCGCTCATTTTTTCAACACCTCCCTCATAGTTAATATAACGTTTCTTGTGTTAACCCCGCGTGGGCAGCCTAATATGCATTTCCCGCAGAGCATGCATCTATTTATCTTTTCCTCCACCTCTTCATTCCTGCCCCTGTTCAGCAAAAGAAACATCTGCCGGATATTAAAATCTGTAAAAGCCCCTGCAGTACATCCAGCGGTGCATGTGCCGCAGCCCATACACAGCTTTAATGACGGCTCCATTTCTTTTACTTTCATTGCAGGCGTTTTATCGGTTTCATCAAAATCAACCTGGTTATCGGGGTTAACTCCAAATGGCCATTTTGAAACATCTGTTGTCATTTTATCGTATTTTTTGATTATTTATTTGCAAATTTTTATCGCGTCAACCGGACACGATTCCGCGCAAAGACCGCAGCGGGTGCATTTTCCCGGGTTATAGGTTATATTATCATTCATGTCAAGGGCACCCGGCTTACACGCTTCTATGCACTGGCTGCATTTTATGCACTCGAGGGTGTCGATTACCACCTCGTATGTGTTTTTCTTTTTCCTATCCGCATCCAGCCGGTTTGCGAGATCCCCGCCTATGCTGCCAAGTACGGCGTCCATGATCCATTAAATGTTTTCTTAACCGATGTAACTGTGTATCTAGGCTGCTGCCGCCCTGCCGTCGGTTATTGCCTCGACGATTGATTTTGGGCCGGTGGCTGTTCCGGCATAAAACACGCCCTTAACATTTGACTCGTTGTTTTTTGAATGCTTATTCTTTGTTGTGAAAAATTTATCATCTCCTGTTTCAAGACCAAGCGAATCTTTCAGGGATCCTGCATGGACGGATGGGCACATCCCGACCATAAGCACGAGGAGGTCAACACTGATCTTCATGGGTTTCCCGGCAAGGCTGTCCTCAACTCTCAAAAGCAGCGACTTGTCTGCCTGCTCGTTTGATTCCGAAAGCCTGCTTCGTATAAATGACACGCCGAACTCTTCCTGTGATTTTCTGTAGAGTTCCTCATAGCCCCTGCCGTATGCCCTGACATCCATGTAAAAGCAAAAGACGTTGGTGCCAGGGTAATGCTCCCTGATCTCAATCCCGCTTTTAATTGCATTTGTGCAGCAGACGCGTGAACAGTAATTATTATCCACTTTCTCGTCTCTTGAACCCACGCAGTGCACAAGCCCCACGGATTTCGGGGTTTTACCATCTTTTGTTTTTAATTCTCCCTTCTTTAACATTTCATCCAGTTCAAGAGAATTTATTACGTTATCATATATCCCGTAACCGTATTCCTCCTTTAGTGTTGCATCGAATGGTTCAAAGCCAGTTGAGATAAGAACCGCATCCGCATCCTTTCCCTTAACCCTGAACTTACCCCCGCTTTTTGTAACGCTCTCCACCGCGGTACCTGTCTTTACTTCTACGCCATTCAGATCTGCTTTAAGTTCGTCTACTATCTCCGAGGCGTCAACTATGTCGGGAAATACTTTATACCACTTCCCAACGTGTCCTCCGAGCTGCATTTCCTTTTCCATTATGGTTACGTCATGTCCTCTCTTATTCAGTACGCCTGCGGCAGCCATGCCGGCTACGCCTCCACCTATTATTGTTACATTTGCCATTTTTTAGTTTAATTTTATTTCGTTTGATTTAGTTTTTTTTGGATAAATTCTATCATTATGGCTTTATTCGGGCCCGAACGGTCTCCTTCTTTCTTCGGGGGTTTTTGATTTATCATATTCTATCCCGATCTTGTCAAGCAGCGGCTCGATCGGAACGACCTTAACATTGAACCCGCAGTCCTTAAACGGATCATAGCCAAGCATAAGTCCAGCTAATTGTGCGTAGTCCACTATATGAACATCGAACTTTTCACCCATGACCTGTGCGATCGTTCCCTGCTCTGCATCAAGGAACACCCCGCATCCAGGGCAGTTCGTGATTATCAATTTGCAGTCGGGGTCTGTCTTTTTAAGACTTTTCATCTTTTTATAGACACATGCGGCCGTGTATCCCCTGTTTTCAGGAAACGCGCACTGTCTAAAACCCATGCCGCAGCAGTGCCTTCTTTCCGGATAATCCACAATCTCGCCGCCGTAGGCTTCAATCATTCCAGCAAGCAACTGCGGGAATTCGCCGCCACCGATGGATTCATCAGGGAATATTTTTGCATAATGGCAGCCCAGGTGATCCGTTGCTTTTATCCCGTCAAGACTGTATTTTGCTTTCTTTGCAATTTTTTTGATATTAGCGTAGATCACATCACTTGCATGGACAACCGACGGTCTTCCTCCCGAAACCTTGGGCATCCAGAATTTCCTGCCCGTGGTTTCCTCAAGAGTTCTTTCTGTATATTACCTTAACTCCGGCTCATGCTCCCATAATTCAATAATTTCCGTATAATTTCCAAAGGAGGTTACACAATATGCAAAGAAGTTATCAATTCCCAGGTCGTAATGAGCAATGGAGAAATTCCTTGCTGCAACAACCATATTTGCTTGAAGTGTTGTAGTATCACCATGAAATGCGATCGCTCCGCATGATGTATGTCCTGCTGCTTCATGTAAATCCATTCCTAAATCATTTTCCATCACTTTACAGCCGATTCCTTCTGTGTAGGGGGATGCCGCCTGCAAAAAACAGCTTCTTACAAAACCCCATTCTTTCCCGCCAGGATCATCAGCCGTGGGAACTGCTTTCTGGTGCCTTTCCCAGACCCTTGCCTTGCCTTCTCCTTTCATTTTTTCTCACATCCTTTAATTTTATAATTTTTTGTATCACTAGTATCCTGCCAAACCTTCCAGAATTCATCAACTTCCTCTTTGCCGCCTAATTTCTTTGCCATTCCCTCTTCAATTTTATCCATTAAATCAACAGCACCTGTCGCTTTGTAAATCGCCCTGAGTTCCTGCATATCCTTTTTTGGGATTATGCGGGCAGATCCCGGGCTGTTTTCAAGATCCATTGGAACACCCCACCACTGCCGCATCTCTTTCATGTGCTTGTGGTAGTACTCCCAGTCCTCACCAAGTTCAGGGAAACGCACCGGAGCAGGGTCTGTTGGCAACAAAGTATAGCCCCTGTTAAGCATATTGTCTCCAAACTTCCTCTTGGCAAGCAGCTGCTGGCGTCCTTTCTCCGATTCCGCGAAATATCCTGTTTTTATGGACAACCTGCGAAGCGCAAGTATCACCGCTCCCGGGTTGTTGCCCCTGGGACATCTCGGCTTGCACGAGAGGCACTGGCCGCAGTACCATATCTTGTTTGAACTGATTAACTCCCTGATTTTATCGTCATCCTGCGACTGGACAATGTCCATCACTTCCCTTGGGCTGTAGTCATAAAACTCTGATGCTGCACACAGGGCTGTGCATGTGCCGCAGTCCATACAGGCGTGCATGCCGTGGCTGAATTCTATTTCCTTTGACAATTCAGCATATAGTTCACCCATTTTTGATTTGTTTATTGTTTTTGTAATTTTTATGATTAATTATGATAAATGTTAATTATTGTTAATTTGAATATAAAAAGGAAATATATTAACAATTGTTAAGTAGGATATTAACGATTGTTAACTATTAATGTATAGGGTATGCTTTATATTTTCTTAATCACAATTGTTAACATGAGGTCTCCATGTGAATTGGTTGTATGGCATCTGCTGCCTGCAATAAGGTCGGAACTTGCAAAAGCACTTGATAAAGAACATATTCTGCAAAAGAACACGGCAAAGTGTTTAGGCATGACTCCTGCTGCTGTTTCACAGTACATATCGGGCAAGAGAGGGGGGGATATGGAACTTCCGGGGGAAATAACATTAAAAATTAACGAACTTGCAAAAAGAATGATCAATGAGGATATGTCCCCGTTTGATGTAATGAAAAGTATATGCCCGATCTGCATTGAAGCAAGAAAAAAGAAAATTCTATGCGATCTTCACAGGGAGATTGATGAAGGCATTCCCGATGACTGCGACTTCTGGGAAGAGATCAAGGGATGTATCTAACTCCAATTTTATTTTTTCTTAAAATAAATAATAATCTACTGACAAATGATCTATGATAATTTCGGCAGGCCAATAAAAAACCTCAGGGTTTCCGTAACCAGAAGATGCAATCTGAACTGCTTTTACTGCCACAGGGAAGGGGACGACTCACGCAATAATATAGAAATGTCTAAAGACGAAATCGCAAGGATTGTCGGGGTTTGTGCAGGTTCCGGGATCAGAAAGGTGAAGATCACAGGCGGAGAGCCTTTGCTCAGGGAGGACATTCCTGAAATAATCGGGGGGATTTCGAATATTGATGGAATAGGGGACATATCCCTGACAACGAACGCTACACTTGATGCAGACTGGAATAAATTAAGGATGCAGGGGTTGGATAGGATAAACATCAGTCTTGATTCACTGGACCCGGATACATACTCCGAACTGACAAACTCCCCGGCAGGAATCGAAAAAGTGATCTCAAATATTGAAAAAGCAAGCAGGCTGTTTCCGCTGGTTAAATTGAATGTGCTTGTTCTGAAAGGTGTAAATGACCTGGAGATACCCGACATGATCGAGTTTTCCTCGAAATACGGGATCGTTCTCCAGTTGATTGAATTGTTAAAAACAAATGATGACGCAATTTTCAGCAAGTATTTCTATGACCTCTCAGGGGTTGAGAAAGGTTTAAATGAGAATGCCGATAAAGTTATTACAAGGAAGATGCACAACAGAAAGAAATACATTCTCGGCAAAAAGGAGGTGGAGGTAATTCGCCCGACCCACAACACGGAATTCTGTGTGAACTGCAACCGCATGAGGATAACAGCAGACGGAAAATTCAAGCCGTGTCTTATGAGAAACGATAACCTGGTTGATTTTTTGACACCCATGCGTGCTGGCGCGACCGATGATGAATTAGAAAAATTGTTTGTTGATGCAGTAAACAGGAGAGAACCGTATTTTAGTTTTTAAATCTATTTTCTTAATTTATAAATGAGCCGGTTAAAGCCCCGTAGGGTAGTGGCCAATCCTTGCGGTCTTTGGAACCGCGGACCCAGGTTCAAATCCTGGCGGGGCTAAAATAGCTCCTTTTTATTTCAGAATACCTATTATATACATTGGATGGGCCCGTAGCTCAGTTTGGCAGAGCACTCGGCTTTTAACCGAGGTGTCGCGGGTTCAAACCCCGTCGGGCCCGTTCTATCCAAGACAATATAAATGCCCACTCGTTATGCTCAGCACTTTATGACAGACCAGAAAGTTATAGGGGAAATCTGTGATTATGCAAAGGTTGACGGGGATGATGTTGTGCTGGAGATTGGCGCCGGAACCGGCAACCTGACATCTGAACTAGTAAAGAGGGCAAAACTTGTGTATGGTATTGAAAGGGATCAGGAATTAACCTGTATTCTAAATAATAAACTTCTTAAAAAAAAGTTTAATCAAAAAATAAAAATAATCCATGGAGATGCATTAAAGGTTCCGTTTCCCAGGTTCAATAAAGCGGTTTCAAATATACCGTACAGCATATCCAGGAAGATAACCCTGAAACTGCTGAAACATAAATTTGATCTCAGCGTTCTGGTCTACCAGAAAGAATTTGCGGAGAAATTGATCGCCGCGCCAAAGACAAGAGAGTACAGGGCGATAAGCGTTATCGTCCAGTGCTGCGCGGAAGTTGAGATATTGAAAGAATTGTCTCCCGCGGTATTTTCACCCCGGCCGAGAGTAAAATCCGCGATCACCCGCATAACCCCTAAATCCCGGATCACGGATGAATTTATTGAATTCGTTTATTCTCTGTTCAGCCACAGAAACAAAAAGATTAAAGGGGTTGGAAAGAGACCTTTTGAGTTAAACCCGGGCGAATTTCTTAAGTTATACCATTAAATTCTTCTCAAACCTGCAAGCACTGCCCCAACCGCATTTGCGATCACATCCCCGAAGTCGTACATCCTGTCCGGGATAAACGATTGATAGACCTCGTTTGTTGCTCCGTAGAGTATCGCGATCACCACAGCAAGAGGGATTGCATAGCTGCTTATTTTTTCATTTTTCACACCAATTAGCCCCACCTGCCAGAGTAAAGTATAAAGGAAATACACCATTATGTGCAGGAATTTATCCTGGTGTGGAATTATCGGCTCTGGAGGAACCGGGGGCTGGGGCATGGATGAAAGGATAAATATTGCCACACTGTATCCAATAACCCATACCCAGATGTATCTTTTGATCCAATTAGTTTTCATCGCTTCTTTACTTTTAAAAACACTTTGATGTCTTCCATATCAGCACTTTTTGCTTTTTCAGATATATCGGCGTCTTCTCCAAACAGGTATGACAGCGGATGCTTTATTTCTGAAACAGCTTTCAGTTTGCCTTTTGATATTGACTTGCCAAGTAATTTCCTGGATAACGCAATAAAGTTTTCATCTCTTTCATCCAGATCACCCAGAAAACGGTAGTTTGACAGAATCTTCTTCAAAGCCCCCCCTATGGAGAATTCAACATCCGACCTTATAAACCCGGATACATCGTCAAAATACTTTTTAGATTTGAATTTCTCCCTGATATTCTTGAAAAATAATTTTGGATCAAATACCTTCCCGGATCTATGGAAGTAATATAAAACTAATTTTCTCAGAATCACCTCGTTCAAATCCAGATCTGAAATAAAATAAAGATCATAAACATCCCTGCCCTTTATTCTGCTGTAAAGTGCTCTTAATTTGGTTGCTGTCAATTCTTCAAGAGAATATGTATTGATCCCCACACCATCCCACTCTATTTTCCTTGGGTTCAAAACAGGGAATCGCTCAATGTTGGATATTTCAATTTTCAGGTGCTGCACTCCTTCCCCAAAAAGGGGGCTGTAAGATGCATGGATTGGGATCAACCCGTATTTTGTCTTTGACTTTATTTTATAGCCGGGATCCTGTGCTTTTAATATGTCAATTATCCCAAGTCTTATTTGCTTCCTCTGACCTAAAACTTCCTTCTTTTTGCCAATAGAGTTAAAATCCAGATCAATGGACAATCTTGGAGTCCTTTTGAGGTAAATCTTGTTTATGGCTGTTCCTCCCTTCAAATAAATTTTTTCAGATAGGAACGGGTCTGAGTATATGGCTTTTAAAATGTCCATCAGACGAAAATCCTGCTCAACCAGAGCCAAGTCATCTATCCCAATTTCATCTGCCCAATCCCTGAGAACTGTTCTGTCTATTTTTATCATGATGTTTCCAATTTTATATTTTCTATGACATTCCACCTAACCGATTTTTCCCCTTTTTTCGGGAAGTATGGATCTAGCAAGTAGGTGTGAGAGCCTTTTAGTGCCTCGATTTTCATGAGTGCATCTTCCCCTTGATCAAGTTTTTCCAGTATGAATCCCAGACGCTGAGCAACAACTGGCTTTCTCATTTTTCTCAGATACCTAACAACTTTCTTCATATCGACATCTTCCAGTAAATTTAAGACAGTTCTTGCTACTTCATCAATGCCTCCGCAGATATCCGGCCTGTCAATGAGATCTATTATGGTTTTTTCCCTGTCAGACACATTCACAAATGAATCAAAATACTTCATCTCTTTTACACCAAAGAACTTTTTTTTTCTCAGGGTTATGAATTGTATTTTATTGTTTCCAACTTTAATTGGTCTCCTTTGTTTTAATACGGCAATAAAGGTGGTGAACGGAAGTTGCTCTGCGGCGCCATGTAGGTGTGCTGCGCTCTGGTAACCCACATAATACTTCTCCCCCCGGTTCTTCATTAATTGATCGGTGATTATATGTGGGTCGTTAATAAAACTTTTTCTTCCATATAGGATGTCAGCGGGGATAAGTGCGTATTGTCCTTTCCCAATTCTCTGAACCACCCCCTTATTGGACAGAGCAATGAGCAGATTCATTGCCCGCTTTATTTGGATCTCCAGAATTGAAGATAGAATGCTTGCGTTGGCTACAACTATGCCCTTCCTTAACAGGGAAAAATATGCAGTCTGCTCGGTATGACTCATCTGTATTTTAGGTTTCATTATGCTCACCTCACTTATTTTATAGGAACTATGCATATAAATACTTTGAGGTGAAAATATAAATAGTTTTTAATTTAAACAGCGGGTTTACCTGTATCTTTCAACGATCTTTAAAAAATTGTTCATCATTTTCATCCCGTTCTCTTCTCTTGAAGGAAGTCCCGTCAGAATTGATTCCGGATGAAATTGGACTCCATAGACAGGGTATTTGCGGTGCTTTACCCCCATGATCTCATTATCGTCCGTGCTTCTTGCCGTGACCTCCAGGCAGTTCGGAAGGTTATCTATGACCAGGGAATGGTAGCGGGTTGCCTCGAAGGGGCTCGGGATCCCTTCAAAAATCTCTTTTTCATTGTGCTTTATCATGGAGGTTTTCCCGTGCTTCAATACCTGCGCGCTCCTGATCTCGGCACCATAACAATAGCCTATGCACTGGTGCCCTAAACAAACACCAAGTAACGGTATCTCCGGCCCGAATTTTTCTATGACATTGTTTGAAATTCCCGCTTCTCTTGGAGTTTTCGGGCCAGGGGAAATAATTATCCCGTCAATACATTCATCACTCACAGCTTTCTCGATTTCCTCAAACTCCGCATCATTCATAAAAACCACGGGTTCCGCCCCTAACTCCCCGATATACTGCACCAGATTATAGACAAATGAGTCTATGTTATCCACTACCAAAATCTTCATGCTACCTTAATTATTTAGCCTAATGAAAAACTAATCGTAGGCAATAAAATATTGGAATTTTTGACATAAAAATTGAATTTTTTCTGATTTTTTAGAAGAGATCAGAAACGATTTACTTGCAGACTCCAAAAAAATCCATGAAAACCGATTATTTTTGCGTAAATTTGGAACACCTGGACGGAGTAAACACCAAACACTTGCTATTGCACACATTGTGATACATATCAATGTCACATGCACAGTGATCCTTTCCAGACCATAAAACATTGCGCGGGGTGAGTATGTTTTAACTCTTGAGAACACCCGTTCAGATGAAACCCGCATCTTCCTATATTCTTTCCACTCCTCGCTATTGCGGGGAATGAGGCACGTCACTCGGGGGTTACGCTTGAATATCTCAACCGGATCGCTTTTGGCATCCATGCCATTTATCCATTTGGGTGAAATGCTTCTTTAAGTTGTTTGCTTCTCCGGGGATTGAGTGCAATTATCGGTATGGCTCCGGCTGATTCCGCATACCGGTAATGGCGCTCCTTGTCGTAACCCTTGTCTGCCAGAACTATTTCAAAGTCAATACCCAATTCCTTGGCTTTATCGACAAGGGGGATGAAATAATCCATATCGCTTTTATTGCCGGATGTTATAATGAACCCCAGGGGTATTTCCTGCTCGGCATCAACGACCATATGGATTTTATACCCGAAAACCCAGCCCTTGGTGGTTGAGAAACCCCATTTGGCGCCAAAATCGTCTTCAAATCCCGCAATCAATGTTGAATCCATGGATATGATCTTTCCCTTGATCACTCCTCGCTTTGCAAGTTCTTTTACCTGCCGCAGATACACGTCTTCAACAGGATCCGCGCCCATCTCCTTCCAGAATGTGCTGAAAGTTGTTGAATCAGGAATCTCATCCTCATCAAATCCGCAGATTTCGGCAAGTTTAAGGTTTCTTTTAAGACGCATCTCCAGGTCATCCCACGAATCCATATGCATAAGCCATCTTAGCACAGATGCCCGGAACATTGGTTGAGTATCCTTTGGAGGCCTGCCTTCATATCTTGCTGTTGGTGATGTCGTCTGGATTACCTCTTCAAGATCCTCTTCTGACACATCATCCCATAGACCTTCCTCTATCAGCACATCTGAAACCACCTCTCTTGCGGAATCAAACACAATGCTGGTAAGATCCGTAGGCGTGCGTTCGCGCTGCATCATCTGCGGGAGAGCATCAAGAACTGTTTTAACCATTTTTAAATGATCCGGAATCTCATCTTCCGGATTAAACCTAAGCTTGTATGCATTCTCTCTTCCCGTACGATCCTTTTCCAGGAATCCTTCCTCAACCATCCATTTTAGAACACGATCGATACCAGATCCCTCACCACTGGTTTTCGCACCAAGTCCTGTTTTGTCGCATCCCGATCTCCGATTTGTGTAGATCCCTCAATCTATCATTGCCAATTCCGGTATCTCTGAATATCAGTGCGTACGCCTTCCGTCTTTGTCTCTCCTCTTCTTTTGTTTCCTTCCATGCAGATTCTTGCCTGTTTTTTATCTCCTCGTCATCTGCAATGAAGTATCCTATCTTGTTTTTTCCACGTTTAATCTCCACTTTATTACGCCCTCGCAGGTCCCTTAATCCGGATCTGATTTGTACACCACCTAATCTGCTGCTTATCTCACTGGATGTCAGGGGCTTGTCACTTGTGGAGACTACAAAGTATATTGCACCACTGAGCGTCCCTGTTTCGT
>SMTZ1_10004904_pt1 | contig 13434 bp, 14 predicted proteins | sample DeeMarSWOR136_30_FD_25667 | JGI IMG/M metagenome (IMG submission 25667) | reverse complement strand
CGTTGTCCACCATGAAGGGGCGCTTGTAAACGTCGGCGTAGATGCCAGCCGTGCGCCCTTGGTTGATGCCGTCCTGACCGGGCAGCGGTGTGTCGTACCAGTAACCCTCGCGCACGTTGTACACGACTGCATGTGTACACTCTGTTGCGGTGCCGCGTGGGTAGCACCACCATAGCTCACCGTAGCGGGGGATCTTCATGCCAAAACACTTCTGCCGCGCGTTGAAATTGAGGTTGTCGAAGAAGAAGTTCTGGTTGAAGTTGTTTGGGATCTCGCGTACGACGCCGTTGAACATGTACCAGCGGTCCACTCCCGGCCAGTAGTAAATACCATCCATTTCAATGATGCCCTGTGAACTCAGAACTGTTATTCCACGAGCAATGACGTCGTACGCGAAGGGGGGAGTGCCACCTGTGAAGGTGCCACGAATGAGAGAGTCAAGCGCCCAGAGCAGGATCGCTGGTCCTGTTCCGGAGCCACGTAGCGGCATGCCTTTGACGATCTTCTGCGTGCCGATGTTGATTTCGACGGGTGCAGTCGAAAGGTTGTTGGCCTGCGACTGGATGATGAGTCCGTTGCTGCCGTATGCCCAGATGTACACACCACTGGTCACGACGCCACCACTGACTGGACGATCAGTGCCAGTGTTCCATGCAGCATTCAGACCGACAGTCGTCAGTGGGGTCGTCGCATCGATGGTGTCGATGTAGATGTTGCCGCCCACAGAGTTGTCGATGTTCGCAGCGTTGGGTGCAGCATGAGCCATCAGCACATGATTACCTGTGCCGCTGACATCAGCAAAGATGTCGAACTGCCAGAGGTTATCGACGTTCGTAACAAAGCCTGCAGGCGTGCGATCTGTGAACAGGTTGAGCGTGCCGTTCGACACCTGATACTGACCCAGCGTGTTCGGATGACCGAGGTGCAAGTACTGGATGTTGTCAGCAGAGAAGCTGTGCATGCCGCGCGTGATCTCAGGCACGGTGTCAGTGACCTGTTGGTAGCCACCAATCTTTTTCGGCATGCCACGCTGGAACCGGCACCACTCGCCATCGAGGTAGTGCTCGTTGTCGAAACGCGTACCGTCCCGCTTGATGCCGGGAGCTGACGCGAGACGTGCCGGTTGTTCAGCCATCAATTCAACCTGTACGAGAAGGACCAGCCGCCCAGCAAGCCTTTAAGGTTCGCTGCCGTCCAGCCCGTGGAGCTGTAGTTGTTGGCCGCAGTCGGGTACAAGAACGTCAGCGTTCCAGCACTGTCCATGCGGGTGAGGGCGCTCAGGGAATTCGCGCTGTTATCGAGACAGTTCGAGAATCCTGACACCGTAGCAGCGGGGCGCAGAGCTACAGGAGCACCTGTGATCGTGAACGACGTAGCGTTCGAGGTGCCCAGTGAGCCCGCTTGATCGTAGAGGTAGACGATGCCATCACCCGCCGCGTTCTGGATGATCGTGTAGTCAATCGTTGCATTCACGACACCAGAGACGCCGGTCAACGTACCGTTGTAGGTACCTGTTGTGATCTGAAAATCACTTTCGGTGAGCACACGTTCGTTACCTGCGCCGGTCAACGTGTTGTTGACTTGGAAGCCCCCCGATGCAGGAGGCAGTACGCGTGCGACTTCGACGCTGTCGTTGTACATGATCGGACCAATGTCCGGATCGAGCAGCATCATGGTACGCGTGATGGTCGAACCGTCTTCCGCGATGAAGTTAATGCCCTGCCCGGAAGCGGCGAAGTTCTGGATAGTCAAGACATCGCTGCTGAGGTAACCGATAGTTGCCCTTGACAGATAGGCCGTGCTTCCCAGACGAATGTTCGCATTGTTATTCGCGCTGCCTCGGATAATGGGTCCTACCGACGACAGCTGAGGGAAGCGCATGCCAATGACATTTACCACCGCAGCCGCATTGGTGACGCTGATGTTGATGTCACCATCCGGATGGTTGATCCGGTTCTCGATGCTCATCTCCTCGGAGAAGAGATCCTGACCGATGAACAACGCGATGGTGCCGTCCTGATGCGTGAAGCGCAGCTCACGAGGTTCCGCGTCAGTGTTGCCCGCGCTCTTTAGGTTGACAGCATTCGTGGCAACTGCATCGACTACCTCAGCGCCAGAGTTGAACAGCATCTGCGGCTGCAGCAACGTGCCGAGATCCGACAGCGTCGCTTTGTAGGTCATGTTGTCATCGATATCCTCGAACGCGAAGAAGTCACCTGCTGCGGGCGACGGTGTCGTGTCGAGGTTGTTGATATCGAGGACCAACGTACGATCTGCAGTGAGGTCACCACCACCGGAGAGGCCACTGTTAGCCAGTGTGTTGATCAGGATGCCATCGAACGCAGCGTTCAGGTTCGTACGTGCACCTGCAGCTGTCGTTGCACTCGTGCCGCCCTGACCAATCGTGATCGGGAAGACGACACTGGTCGAAGACACCGCGTTGATCACGTCGGTGGCATCGCAGTAGACGATAGCGCTCTGACCCTGAGGGATGGTCTGACCGGAACCGGCAGCGGTGGTTACCTCAAGGGTGAAGGCCCCCGTGGTCTGATTGTCTACCCAGTACTGCTGCGTTGTGTTCGGGACGATGATGCGCCGGTTGCCGGTCAGAGCACCCGTGAATCGATAGGAGATCCTATCGAGGTTCGCGCCAGAGAGGATGAAGTCACCAGAGCCCGGTACCGGGAGCGACACGAAGTCGAACGCGATGACGGACGATGCCGTCAGGCCGATGGTGTAGAAGTCAGCACCGTCAGTGAAGATGAACGTGCTGCTGTCGGGATCCAGATTGAGGCTTGGACTTCCGTCGATGCTGCCTGCACCGGGCACGACGTTGAGCGTACCGCTGCCTGAGTTGCGCAGCATGAAGAACCAGTTGTTGGCGACGGCTCCGGGCGACGGCAAATTACAGGTGCCTGCTCCGGCTGTGTAGATCAGGCACTTCGCTCGATCACCATCAACCACATTGAAAGGCGTAACTGCCTCGACGTCAGAATCGATGATCTGTTCGAGCAGACCAAAGCCGTCTGCTTGCAGACCTGCGCCAGCCAGTGCAGCTGCCGATGCGAACGTCGTTGCTGCGCCCAGCTGGAAGGCTGACCAGATGCCCGCCTCTGTCGAGTTGTCTGTCAGCACGATGACCCACTGTTGCCCAGTACCGACAAACTGGATAACGCCGCCCGTCGCATCACGCACAGTGAAGTCGTTTGCACCGATGTTGTTGATCGTCGTCTTGTTACCTGTGCTCGCATTGCGTGCATCTGGCATGTCGATGCTCAGTGCCGCAACGGTGGCATCGATGTCGAGGAAGTCTGCGACAACATTGTCACCGGTAATCTGCTGCTCAGTAGGCCACTGCAGAGTGATGTCAACAGCCGTAGTGATCCGCAGGTAGCTCAGCTGCGAAGGGAAGATCAGTTCGCCGCCAAATACGTCAGTGTAAGACATCAGACGTTCTCCCTCGTGACTTGTCTATCGACGATGCGCTTGACGTCTTGTGCCTCAAGAATCGCAACGTCCTTTTCGTAAATCTTTTCCCATGTCGGGATACGTTCGTCGTTCTTTAAAAACGGAGTTGCCTGCAGGAGCGCACCGTGAAGCAGGGCGTTCGGGGCAAAGTCCGTCGTCCAGTTCGTCTGGTTGGTGGCATCCAACAGTGCAGGCAACTCCCAATAGTTCACCTCGAACGGATATGCAAAATCCGCCGAGGGGACGATCAGCCAGTTGTAGTAGTCGTAGTCTGCGTAGAATTTCGGTTCCCCGGTGAGATCCTCATCGGGCCAGTAACGCCGACAGTACTCGTACGAGCGAAGGAACAAGGGGGTGCGTACCTGTTCAGCGCCCACGCCGAAGTTGATGCTGATCGTGTCACGCCAGCGGTTCGGTTTCGGAATAACTGATTGACCGACGCCCATGGTGTCTGTGACGACGCGCACGAAGCCAAGGATCTTCAGTCGGTTCGCCAGCTCCCGCTCTGCAAGGTTGATAAGAGACGGAAGCTGGTCGAACACAGTCGGATCCACAGCTGTACCCCGCTCCAGATAAGCACGGAGGTCATCTAGCAGCGAGTTGAATGTCATCGAAACAGCCATGAGCTACTCCTCGTCACCCTGTAACGGGCGGATCTTCTTCTTCAGGGGGATCCACGGGATCCTCTGCGGGTGAGGGTTCCGGAGCAGGCTCCTCCGTCACCTCGGGTACTTCCGGTTCGGGCTCTTCCTCGGCGAGAAGCTCTTCCTTCGCACGCTGCAAACGCTCGTGCGCATCGTCAGATCTTCGCCGCAGGATGTCCCACTCCGTCCGGGTAGGCGCACGGCCTTCTTTCGCCATGGCTTCGATGGTCTTCGTGAACTCCTTGAGGTCGTCGAGCGCATCGTCACCCTGCGCCAGCAGAGTGCCGAGTATGCCGAGTAGCTCAGAGGCTTGGTTCATGCGCAGACTGGAACCTCCGCCGAGAGCGGGGTTAGCCATGACAGTGCGCAGACCGTTGATTGCGAGTAGTGCTAGTGAGATCGGGTCCATTAGTTTTCGGCTCCTTTGATGTTACGAATAAGTTCATTCACCAGAGGGGCGAGCTGTGTGACCCAATCGTCCAGCCGTTCCGATGCAATGACGAAGCGCTGTTCGCTCGTCTGTCCTGCTTCGAATTCGGCGCGCACGACTAAGAACTCCGTGTAGGCATCCAGCAAGCTGTCCGCCACGGGTTTTGCTCGCTCTTCCGCCTGAATGATTTGTAGTCGCACACTGCGCGGGATGTTCTGCTGCTCAACCAGATCGGCAGCTTTCTCCTGCACAATGACGAACGTACCGTAGGCAGCGTATGCACGCTGCTCGGTGGTCTCTGCCGCCTTGATCGGGTTCGCAGACTGACAGCCTGCGAGCGCGATAGCCCAGAGCAGAATCCACGCGATGCGGTAGTCGAGTTTCCTCATACTGCGCCTCCTCCATCACCCGACTTCGTGACTTTGTTCACCAGACGTCGGGTGCTGATCGCCTGATAGTCCTTGAGAAACGCGACGACTGCGCCGCCGACGATAGATACCCACGCCGACTGTCTGATCGCGTCGAATGTGAGATCTGGGTTCTCCGCGAACAACGTGACGATGCTGCTCGTGAATAGAATGAGTGCTGCAATCAGTGCACCTACGAGAGTGTTAACGTTCATGGCCTTTCCTCCAGCTGTTGATGTACTCCTCTTCCGTCCCCTTGCCGAGGTCGGTGTTGTAGTACTTCTTCCAGTAAGCGGCCTGCCGTTTGAGGTCGCCCGCCTGTGGAAGGGGTTCGCGCACACGCCTGTAATGAACACGGCACATTGCTACCGCATACTTCAGGTTCCAGATCAACTCACGCGGATCCGGTCCCCCAATTTCGAGTATCGCGTGCGATAGCTTGTCGCGATACGCGAGATAATTCTGCCAGATGTCATCGTGCGTAGCGGGCTCCATCTGGACGACGCCCAACGCTGGACCGCTGCCTAGCTGCTTGATGTAAGTGAGTCGTGACTCCTGCAGACATGTACCCAGCACCAGCTCGGAAGCTGCTGTCGAGTACAAGCCGAGATCTTCGAGCGTAGGCTCGATGATGTACTCGATGAACTGCTCGCGGTCGATCATTCGCTCTTCTCTTTTTTGAGTTCTTCTTTCGCCTCGCGCAGAGCCTCGATCTCAATCTCAAGATCTGCAAGGTACTCTGCATCTTCGGCTGTCCAGTCCTGTCCTTGACGTTGCCTAAACCTGAGGGCTGCGATCTCCTTTCGCAGCTTATTGATGTCACGGTCGAGCAGGACAGTGAACGCCCCCTTGATGGGAACGCTCTCCGTCTGCACGACCTGTTTCATGTCGTCTGCAAGCGCCTCGGTGATCAGAGGCTTGCCGATGAACCACAACACGGGGACGAGCACGACCAGTGAAGAGACCGTGCTCGCCAACGTGCTAAGTGAAATCGATTTTGCTTGCTCCGTAGCCATCGATTACTCCTCGGGAGGTTTCTCCTCTGCGCCCTCGCCGTTCGCTGCCGGTGTTTCCACGGGAGCTATAGGCGGAGTCGGGATACCTTCTCCAATATTTTCCGGCGGGACCGGATTTGCCAAAACCACCTCGCCATTAGCGAGGGCATTCAACATCCCTTCCAGAACACTCAAAGCCCCTGATTTGGCGATAGACATGGGGACCAGCAACTCTTCCTGCTGTAGCAGCTTGACGCCTGCAGCCGCAGCCATCTGAACCTGTACGGGTGTCACTTCTTGCTTTGCCATTTTTGTTTTCTCCTTTGCGTTTACGTGATTATCCGAAACCGGTTGCCGTAGTGGCTCACGACTTCGAATCCTGATGATTCGGGTGACTCAGTCTGGTCAGTCCCGAATGCTACAGCAGCTGCTGGGTTACCGTTAGTGATCCAGTACGTCCAGCCGTACCATGAGGATCTCAGCCCAGCGGGGTTCCCACCAAGACCGTTAACGGCACCAGCGTCGATGGTTGCCTTGTCATCCGCGCCAGTGACGACACTGACGAGGTTGTCGATCACGCTGACTGCACCAGCAGCGTTGTTCTGACTCTTGAACCAGTACGCTAGCGTGAGCGACTGGTCGTTGTTGTACTGCGAGTAGCCCGGTGCGGGGAATGCCAAGCCGTAGCTGGAGTCATTTTGTAGCAGCGTGGCTCCTGCGACGTTGCTCACCCCCGTCAGGCCCTTGAGATCGAACGCCGCAATCTGCGCTGTCCAGACACCGGTACCACTCTGTGCTCCTAGAGTGTAATTATCGTTGGCGTCTCCAGTCGCAATGCGCCAGAAGGACGTGATCTGTGGAACCGCTATGATCTGGTTCCATGGACCGGGGTTCTCGGTCGGAGCGGTATTACTGGTGAATGTACCCAACCCTTGCGCAACGAGCAGATCACCTGCTTGATAACCCGGAGGCAGTCCAAGCGCCTGTGATGCGATGCCATCGGTCGGACTGAAGTACCGCGTACCGGCGCTTCGAAACTCGATGAAAGGCCCAGCGGCTCCACCAGTCGGCTGCACGGTCGTACCAGCCGGGAACATGTTGAGGCTCCCGCGCTGATAACGCCGTGGCTTGATGATGCGACTGTTGGAGCGAATGATCATGGTGTGATTCCGGACCCCCACATGATCCACGTGCCTGCCGCAGTACGCTGCACCGTAGCGACGCCGCCCGTGCCTATCGTTGCACTGCCTGCTGCATCCGTAACGGTGCCTGCCGTGCCGTCCAGTACGAACAGAGTGTCGCCCGTGCCCTCAGCTACAGTGATCGTGCCAGAGCCTGCATTCACGATCTGGAACGGCGTGTTGACATCGAAGCCCGTTCCCGTGCTGTTCTCCAGCGTGATCGTGTAGGGAGATCCGTCATCGAAGTACGCCTCTCCGTTGATGCAGGCCTCGGCATTGTTGCCCGTGTTCATGTCGTACGACGCGTTCGTCGTGAAGAACCTCGGGCGACCGTAGCCTATGGGATAGTCGTTGCCCGCACCGTCAGTGAACCATGGCTGGTTCGGCACATGATCGCGGACCCACCATTGACCTTGCGAGATGACATCAGACGCAGGTGCCGCCACCTCACCCTGCTGAATCGAATCAGCTGTGAGGCGGAAGCGTCCTGCAACGCACTGCAGGTGCACGCCACCTGTATCCCTCCTCAGGCTGTGACTGATTGCATCGCCCAGACGGTAGAAGAACACGCCGCCTGTTGAGTTACTGAGATAGAGACCTGTGCCAGTGTCGATATTGATCGCGGCATCGAAGGAGTAAACTGAACCTGAGGCCCATCCTCCGTTGCGCTGGAAGACCACCGCGTCGTTGGGAGCCATGGTTGTGCTATTGATCTCGATCTGGACGCTGTTACTGTCCGCTGCGTCAAAGACTTCCAGTGATGCTCCGGTGGTGATTGAGACATTCGCGGACGTTGTAACTGAGAGACCGTCAATGCGAGTGTCAAGAGCCGGGTCACCGAACGTGGTCTCCTCAACTGATGTGTCAACGGTATCCCATGTGAACATGACCATGTGATACAGCTCTGCCACGGCAGACCCGAACGTCGTCGGCGGAATCCACCTGAACTCTGCTCCGACAGTGTCTGTTGGGACGACGCCTGTCAGCTCCGTGATTCTTGGGACCAGCGGTCTCGGCGTCCACTCAGCAGTAGCATTTTCAACGACCGCTTGAGGAGGTGTATCGAACCCAGAGATCGTTGTGAACCCACCAGCATTGATGTTCGCTCTGCCGTAGAAAGTGCCGGAGAGTGAGTTTCCAGCCCAGTTGTTTCTTGCGAAGGTGAACAGGCCCCAGTCGCTGTTCGTAGTTGCGACGATGCTGTCAGTCAGCAGCGAAAACTCAGCGCCACTTCCCGGCGAAGTCGGACCAGCACCTGACGTAATCGAGTACTGCGCGAAGCGATTCAGCCGCAGAGCATAGATGCCGCTCGTGAAGATTCGAGCTGTGTTACCTGATGCAGCAACCGCACGAGCCGCAGTCCTGAAAGTTGTAGACGAGATCCCCTGAACGACCGCTGAGAAGACGATGCTCTTGATGTCCGCAGTATCAGCGAACTGATGCATTGCGTATTCGGTGTTGGTAGATCCATCGAATAGACCGAACTGAATCTGTCCGCCTGCCTGCGGCTGGTCGCACTGGAATGTACCGAAGATCAACCAGTCGCTGACGCCATCTCCAATCGTGATGTTAGGCGAAAGGTTGGACCACCCTGTGTCATTCACCGTGACGAACGGAGCTGTAACGCTGCTGAACCAATCGACATTCTCCGTGCCGAACTGGGTCAGGTTGAATGCCATCAATGCAGCATTGTTGACGTAGTGCGTCGCAGTAGCCCCCGCCGAATGCTCAAGGCGAATCTGACCGTGAGTAGCGTTGGCATACTGAATCTGGTTCAGGCCGGTGAACCATGCGCCTTGATTCGATGCAGGTGCACAAGCAGGAGGTTCGATGTCGTCGCGACAGTTACTGAATGGAACGCCAGACTGAGAGGCAATTGCAATGTCTGCCCCATGAATGTTCTCACCACCTGTATTCCCTTGGTGATGCTGAGCAACAGCCATGATGAGGTACTCATCCCCCTCAGTCAGAATAGGGAGAACGGCACCGGGAACATCAACCTCGGTATTGCTGGTCGTGCTGACCTCAGCGACAACCTCAACCGTAGGATGTTCGATGGTTTGAGAAGGGGTTCCTGACGAAGCGATTTCGACGACGGGTCGTGAAGTCGCGCCGGAGTCCACTATGTTCAGACCATAACCGCTGCCCAGTTCGAGGAACTGGCTCGCTATATCCAGCCGTAGTACACCACCCGTGTCTTCCCAGTTCGTACCGTCTACGTTGAAGAAGAGGTCGTACTGAGCCTGCCCAGTCAGATCGACGTCTGTAAGAGCAGCCAGCGTGGAAGCCCCACCTGCGGGAGTAGAGTAGTTGCCCGTTGCATCGAGGAAATCGGTTGCAGCACCACCTGTCGTCAACGTCACGCCATTGACGCTGACGCCTGTAATGGCTGCATCGAGGTTGACGATAGGATCTACCGCAGTTCCCGTGATGTTGATGTTCGTGCCACCCGCAACGGAGTCCACTTGTCCGCCGCTCGGAGGTACTGAGTAGGCTCCCGTCTCGTCGAGATAGTTTGTTGCTACCCCTGCGTTCGTAAGCGTGACTCCGTTGACGCTGACTCCCGTAAGGGCAGCATCGAGATTCACGATGGGGTTGATCGGGTCAGTAGCGTCAACGGTGATGTTCGTGCCGCCTACGACGCTATCTACCTGACCCCCACCAGATGCCGGAGTCGAGTAGTTGCCTGTCCTGTCGAGGTACTCAGTAGCAGCCCCGCCAGTATCGAGCACGACGCCATTGACGGTCATGCCTGAAATCGAGGCAGGCAAGTTGACGATAGGGTTCAGAGGATCCGTGGCATCGACAGTAATGTTGACGCCACCGACGACAGATACGACACCACCACCGATGCCGAGATCCTGAGCAGAAATCTTGCGACTGACTGCGATGCCAGCCTCGAATGTCTGCAGCTCGAAAAACGTATTAACCGTATCAAGCGGCAGTACGGCAGGTGGCAGATCTGAGATTGTGAAGTTAGGCATTAGGTCACGTCATCCTGTAGTACGGTGGCACCTTCGAGCACGCGCAGACTTCCACCTGCATTGACACGAGGGTTACCTCCAACGGTTGCTCGTACGCCGAACAGAGAGATCGGATTCGGGATCGGCCCTCCAGTCGTCAGCGGCTGATCGGGACGGGTGAAACGCAGCGCAATCTTGTCAGCCTGTCGAGGCGGCAAGCGATACGGATCGTACTGATCCATGTCGTCAATGCACACCTTCAGGCCCGGAGAGTTCGGGTCCGAGTAGAGATCGTCGAGCGAGAACTTCTTCTGGCACCGGGCACAAATGCCGATACCGAAAGTAGACTTGCCTGTTGGATCCAAAAAGACTGGCATGCTTACCTCGTATAGGGTGAGATGTTCGGGCGCAGAAATGCATCCGACTCGTCGGTCTCACCACTCCATGCGTCTGCCAAATACCTGTCTGCATCAGTGTCAATCGTCGGCAACTTCGTGAGATCGACTTCCTTGATCTCGCGACTCAGCTGGCGCGCAAGCTCACAGACGATGGCGAGGTACCAGCGATCCGGCACTTCCAGTTCGTCTGTCATGGCACCGACGTCCTGCATCTGTCGCTGTACGAACCCCGTGACCTGCGCGAACGTGAACTGGTACGCAGGTGAGGGCCAGACTTCCAGCTGTGGAATCGTGCGTTGCCGGTCATACCAGAACTGCGTCGGTCGCCCAGTGCTGACCTTGTCGGGCAGGTTGGCGTAGTCGTTCCGGTTGAGCTTGTACATCGGGATCTCTTGCGGCGTGTTCTGGTAGACCAGCTCCAGCACGTCGAGGATCGTCGTTCCAGTGGCACGCAACCGATAGAACGAGTATGCAGTCACACCCTGTACGTCGGCCCAGATCCACTCGCCTGCAACAACAGCAGCGTCCGTCACTGTGATCAGTGGCAGGTACGTGATGCCATCCGTAGAGGCCTCGATCACGTAGCTCCATGTGCCAGACGCATTGGGCAGGATCCCGAACGTCCACATCGCTGTGGGTGTCGTCAGCCCCATGGTGATCGTGCCCAGTGGTAGCGTTTGCGTACACGCTGTCGTGACGTCTCCGTCAAAGGCGTTTCCAGCAACACCCTCGGATGCAGTCGCCGTCCCGGTGACACGGTTCGCAGTACGCAGGTTGATCGTGAACGTGTCCTCGGTGCCTATCGGCAACGGAACAGTCTGCTCACGCTCATAGAGCGGCAGGATGATAGGCACCACATTCCAGAGCTTGATGCCTTTGTTGACCAACGTCTGCGTGAAGAGCCACAGCAGTTCGAGCGCAATCTGGATGTGCTCACCCGTGATTTGCTGCTCGACCATTTTGCAGCGCCGAAACGCGTGGTCGATGATCTGCTGGTTCGTGAAGATCGTCGAACCTACTGTTCCTGATGTAGGCATCAGTACCCTCCACCTCTCACTCTGCTACGCCCACCACGAGGCCTCTGGGCGTGACCTTTCGGACGAGGCGCACGAACGTGCCTGTCCATCACATCTTCAGAGACCTCCTTGGCGACTCTGCGTACGTCTCGTTTCGATACAGAGCCGCCTACGCTTTTTTTATCACGCCACCCTGCGAATAGCAGACCTTGCCGCCTTTCGCCTTGACGTTCTTCGGCATGCCCTTCGCCGATGCGCGACGTGCTGCTTCCGGTTTCTTCATAGGTCGCTTCTTGCTTCTCAGGGTCTGCTTCGCTTTTCTGATCGCAGCGTCGGCAAGTGCACCACCTCCACTTGAGGTTGCAGCGCCCATGTAGCCACCTTCCTTGCACGCCCTGCCGCCCTTCTTGAAACCGGGCTTCAGTCGCTTCGTGCCGCCAGCCTCGATCTCCTGCTGCGTCCGACCACGGCGTGCAGGCTGGACTCCGGGATCGTTCGGGTTCTGTGGCCCGCGTGACATGTTGAACTCGCCGGAGGTGTCTTTGACCTGACCACCGCGAGCGAAGCCCATCTTCTTGCCACTCTTGTAGAGCTTGCTGTGCACTTTGCCGCCTTTCATCTTCGGCACCGTGATGGTGACGTCATCGACAGCGATCTCACGCTCCGGACCCATGAAGCCGCCCATGGCTGCTTTCGTGGTGCCCTTCGCACGTTTGCACGACTTGTTCGGCTTGTTGCGACTGACTGCGCCACCGCGCATGTAACCCTTGACCTGACTCTGACCTGCCGAACCTGTGAAGCCCTGATCCGACGGGAAGTCGAAGTCTTTCACGTACTTCAATCCACCACCGCTACTCATGTCTAACCTCCACTATCTCAATCGCCATACTGCAATGGCGGATGTATTTGCGAATCGCAACGTGCAAGCTGTCGCGTTCGTGGATTCACGACGAATGCCCACTGCGAATTGGTTGCCTTGACCAACACCTGTCACGTGGATCAGATGAAGGCTCGACTCCTGATGCCCTGTGGTGTTTCGGATGTAGCCCGTACTGGCGATAGGACCCTCAACGTTGGGCGTTCCCAGAGGATCCCGGACCATGCGGATCTGCATCGCGTTACGTACACCTGCGCTTGTCAGGTGCAGATTGACCGCAATGCAGATCTCTCCAAAGAAGTCGCACTGGAACACGTTGTCGTTGACGCGAGTGAAGAGATCGCTCTGCTTCGACTCGATGCCGCACACGGGCACAAGCTGGTCAATGAAGTCCGTGTTCCCAGTGTTCAGGTTCGTCGTCGCATCGCTGTTCGAAAAACGAGCGGAGACCTGAACAGGCAGCAACTGCGCATCGCAGTAAGCCAGAACAGCTGGCTTATCGGCTCCTGCAGGAGATCCATCCTGTTGCTGAATGTCCTGCCAGCGGAAGGTGTCCACCTCCTCCCCGTTACGAAGGACCATGATGTTGTCCGTCGCCACAAGATCAGCAAAAGCAAGCTGATCTTGAGAGAACGGACTACCATCGGTGCCTTCAATCGCGACACGTGAGTCCTGCAGCCTTCGATAGATCTTGGGCATTACGCGACCCTGTAGAAGTTCATGGTGGCGTTACCGATGGAGGCAATGACACCTGCAACACCTGCTGCATATTCCAGCGCAAACGTGTGAACGCCTGCCGTCAGCGTGACGACTTGGCGACCAGATGCCTGATGCCTCTGGTCAGTACCTGCTCCCGGAATTGCGTCAGGCTCTCCACCTCCGGCAACGTCCCTCGGACGTTGCCTGTGGAACCCGAACAATGCCGCTGCAGAGTCTTGGTTGATACGCGCCACGAAGTCCGTGTTTGCAGCGTCGTACGCCCAGACGTAGTACCACTCAAGCAGGTAATCGCCTGCCGGTACGTTGGGTGTCGTCAGCGTCAGATGCGTTGCGGG
>SMTZ1_10004903_pt1 | contig 13434 bp, 14 predicted proteins | sample DeeMarSWOR136_30_FD_25667 | JGI IMG/M metagenome (IMG submission 25667) | reverse complement strand
AAAATTATAGAACACCTTAAAGTTTTAGATAAAAATATTAAAGCACAACTGGCGAACGAATAAAAATTTATTAAAACCTTAGGTTATATAATTATTAATAATTGCTAGCAAAACTGAATTTATATCATGTCTAAGCGAAAATTACTCTTTAAAATTGTGATAGTTGGTGATGGTGGAGTTGGAAAAAGTACTATGGTACAAAGACTGATAACAGGGCATTACTATCCACAACGCATAACTATAGGGACTGATTTAGCAACGCATGATATTCAGATTAATGATTCCATGCATGTAAAACTCCAGATATGGGATTTTGCAGGTGAACAACGTTTTAGAATATTTTTACCTAACTATGCTCGTGGTGCAGTAGGTTGTTTGTTATGCTATGATATTACAAGACGACCAAGCTTTCACAGTTTACATGAATGGTTTAATATCGTTAATGATAATGCCATTAAACCTGTATTCATTTTAGTCGGTGAGAAGCTAGATTTAGCAGATTTAAGAAGAAGTGTAGAACAAAAAGATGCTATTCAATTTAAAGAAGAATATAATATAGATAATTTCTATGAAACCTCCTCAAAAAGTGGTGAAAATAATAGAATCATTTTTGAAGTTTTAACTCGTTTGATTTTAGAAAGAAGAGGTTTGATAGAATAAAAAGCTAAACTGAAATCTCATTAAAATAAAATTAAAAAAAAATAATTTATTCCTCAATTAGTTCTTTTAATTCTTCAAGGCTTAGATTTAAGTATTTTGCTTTTATTAAATCTCTCCCAATTAAAGTTTTAAAATTCTTTTTACGTTTTTTGTTAATGAAATTTTTCATTTCCGATAGATCTGGATTTGCATTAGTAATTTCAAGTAATTTCTTTTTAATAGCAGTATCCACTACTTTTTGTCCAATGTCTGTTCTGATTATCAGAAAAGCTTCTCCTGAGCCTTTAGGAGCTCCCCATGGTGAATAAGAAATATCAGAAAATTCTCCTGAAAAATCAGTACAATATTTGCATCCGCTCATCCCACCACTAGAACATGCATAAGCAATCTTTAATGAGGTTCTCTCTGCTCCTGTGTTGAAATCAGAAACTAGTATTTTAGAAAGTCCTTGTAAATGGCACGGATTAGAAATGATTCCAATATCCCTTTTGTAATCTTTATACGCTTGACCTATCCCTGTAATTAATGGACCTGCATTATCCATTGTTGCTTTTGGAATATATTTCTTTGCATCCTTTACGTTATCTACGACGACTGGAAAAGCTACAGGTGGTTTTTTGCTTTTGGGTTCACTCAAAACCATATGTTTTACTACACCAGCATCAAAAGCAGCAACTACAAGATTATAGAGAATCTCATCTTTATTTTTCGATTTAACTTGGATAATATCTTTATATACACCAGTAGCTAAATCAATACGAGTTTTTCCAAAAAATTTTTGTTCAATTTCTGATACTGGCAGAAAACTTCTTGGACAAGCATTATAACATAATCCTATAGTCTCAGCACACTCATCTACGACATAAGCTTCTCCAGTTTCTTTATTAAAATCCATGTGAGGGCAAAAAGCATTACAACTTCCACAATGGATACATAATCCAGAATAAATCACTTCATTTTCAAGATCCTGGCTTGATTTTTCTACTTTCATCGGCTTTAAACACGAAATTTATTGTTTTTAAGAAAAATGTTTTATTTTAATAAAAAAAATGGAGTAAAAAATATAAACTGTGTGAATCTTCACACTATAAACTAGAAACTTATATTTACTATAGCTAAGAAATAAATAAAGTATATATTAATAATAAATAAATCTTATTTACAAGGTAATTTAGCACTTCACTTAACCAAAGATTATGAAGTTCGATGCAACATATATTATCCTTGGGCCAAATCTAGATGTTATTATGAGAGTTATTTAGAATAAAGATAAGAACATAAAGTTCCGTGATTATATAATCCAATATAAATTCATATCATCTGGACGGATTGTTGTATTTTATATTTAGCTGACAAAAAATTGAAAACGTAGCTTCGAAAATTTTTCATTATTTTATTAATCTTTTAAGAGAGAGCCGCATGTATCTTCAAGTTTTTTAATCAGATGATCTCTATCTTTCCAAGTAATCCAAGTATTACCAGATTTTTCAAAGTAGAATCCATCGTATTGTTCTTTTATTTTAATCAGGGTCTTTTTAATAAAACTCCAAGAAAAACCAGTATCATCAACCAATTTTGCAATAGCTATAGGATGGTTTATTTCAGTCTTTTCATTAAAATATTGTATTATTTTTTCAAAACCAGTTTTAGGAGCTCCTTCTGTATAGGACATTTTAAAAGGAATAATAAATTTATTGCTTAGCTATTAAAAAAGAATAATCTCTTATAATTGATTAATATTATGTTAAAAAAGAATTTTTAAAAAATAACACTTCATTCTATTCTTCTAAATATTCGAATTTGGTAGAAATGTCAGAAAATGATGATAAAAGCAATACATTTGCTGATGCTATAGCAAAAATATATGAACCTTTAAACAATGAGGAGAAATTCAAAGAGAAATTTGGAGATAATTCTTTTACAATACTCTTAAATCCTAAAGATGATAAATTTGCGGCTTTAATTACAGTAAATAAGGGGCAGTTATCTGTAAAAAGCATTGAAAATTCATCAAAGAAAAATTTGAGTCAAAATATTTTAGGGTGGGATGGATTTATGCAAACTACGACAGAATTATTTAAGGCTATCGGGAGAGGCGAACTCTCAAGCGGAGATATTGCGAAGAAAGTCATGACACGAAAAATTAAGGTAAAAAATCCTAATATTTTAATAAAATTTTCACAATTAGGAGCTTTATTAAGAGATTGAAATCTATTTTCTTATTTTTTTTAATTTGATTTAGAACTATATTTTGCATCAATTAATTATAAATACATCCATTCGATCATATCCCTAAATAATAACTCTCTTTAAGTAAAAATAATTTGAACAAGAAGTATTCTATGAAAGAAATCCCTAATATTCTTTATAAAAATGAATTAAATAAAACAGAATTGAATGACCTATTAATTTCACTAATTGATTCGAGCAAAAATTTTAAAGCTAGAGCACAATATATAAAAATTTTTGGAAAGGTCCTTCTTAGAAATGAAAGTAACTTTCAATTTCTTGAAAATTTTGTAGTTTCAGATGAAAATCCCAATGTAAGAAGCAATGCAATCAAAGCAATCTTTTTCAATTTTCCAAGAGAAAGCTTAAAACTTTTGGATTGGATGATTTGTAATGAGAGATCTATAACTGTTTTAAATTCACTCTTTAAAATTTTTAAAATTTCAAAACTAAAAATTTCAGAATTTCTATTGCAAAAGCTCATAAGCAGATTAAATGCAAGATATGGAGTGTCTAATAAAGAAGCTATTTTTTTATTAGAATTAGAAAATGATTTAGATCCTAATGGTGAGATAGGTTTTTTTAAACCAATAATCAGAAATAATAATATCATTGCTTTAGATTTTGCAGCAAAAAAGATTAAAAATTTGCCAAATTCGATTGGATCTTTATATAAATTGGAACATTTAAATTTGTGGGATAATAGGTTAACTAATTTACCCCAATCAATAGAAAATTTAACTTCATTAGAATTCTTATATTTGGATTGGAACAGATTTGATAAATTTCCGGACATACAATGGTCTAAATTGAAATCTCTTAAAAAACTGAGCTATACAAATAATTTTAAATTAAATTCAATACCTAATTCTCTAATTAAGCTTATCAAACAAAATTTTATAAGAAAATATATAAATGAAGGTGTGAATTCAGAGGAAGCTCTTGTTTTAGGTCTATTGGAAATTTTATCCGGAATGAAATTACACAAGTCAAAGAGAGGGGATAAATTATCAAACTTATATGGATGCAATTATAAACTAGATAACAAAGGTCATATCTATGGGATTTATTTGTATGGATATCATAGTTTTCATCTAAGAACCTTTACAGAACACCTATGTTCTTTGAAATTTCTAGAAGAACTTGTACTTAGAGATCAAGATATTGAGGAAATTCCTAAAGATATTGTAAAACTTGAAAAATTAAAGTTTTTAGATTTAAAACGTAATAACATTAAATTAATTCCAGAATTTATAAAAGAGTTAAGATCTTTAGAATATTTAGATTTGGAAGAAAATGAAATCCTAGAAATACCTATGACAATTAATTTATCAAGTATAGATTTTTGGGTATAAATATTTGATGCTTTTAATTGAAACAAGAAAATTATTTTTTCATTTTAATAAATTCACCTGTTCTCATTAAACTGCAGGGCTTCAGATATTTAAGTCCGGATCTACTGACAAAATCATCTAATAATTTAGTCCATTTCTTATAATTTCTTTTACCTGCTCCAAATGGTCCAGGCGTGTCCATTCCTGCCATCATTGTATCATCTATCATTTTATAATTACTTACAATGCCTTCCGATAGGAGTTTACATCCTTCATTCAATTGTATTGCCATAAAAAGCTCCATATCAAAAAGACATGCTTTTTTATCTTTTTTTATCAATGGTTTTTGTTCCTTCCATTCAAAAATTCCATTTCCAGATTTTCTTCCTAATTTACCTTCTTCTACTAATTTTGTAAGCGTTTTTCCAGGTGAAAAGTCTGGTGATAAGACTTCTTCAAAATACTTTAATACATTATAAATGACATCAAGTCCTAAATAATCCCATCTTGCATAAGGTCCAATCTCCATTAAATCTTTAACATCTGCATCTATTTGTTCTATTGGAATTCCCTCTTCAATAGCATAATCAAGGAGCCAATTCAAGTAAGCACTACCACCTATTGTTAATCTGTTTACAATAAAACCGGGGCTTTCTTTTTGAAGAACTGGCAAAAAACGTTTTCCTTTAAGTGCCGGAAACTTCTTACAAATTTGCTTAGCTCTTTCAACAGTTTCATCGGTTGTTTCATTTCCCTTAATTATTTCAATTAATCTGAGAACTACAATTGGGGTAAAAAAATGACATCCTATAACCTTATCTGCCCGCCCTGAAGTGGAAGCGATTTCTGTTATACTCATAGTTGATGTATTAGTTGCGAAGATTGCATGATCTGGAGCGTAATTTCCTAATTCTTTAAAAAGCTCTTGTTTAAGACTCATTATTTCTGGAATTGCTTCAATAACAAAATCTGCTTTCGAAACTGCTTCTTTTAGATTCACCTCTTTTATTAGATTTTCAATTAAATTAGAAGCTTTATATCCTTCTTTTAATCTACCTTTAATTTCTAATCTCTTTAGACCATTTTCGATTTTTAATCCTGCTTTCTCCAGAATTTCATATTTTAAATCATTTAAAACAACCGGTTGAAAGCCACCCATTAAAGCGACTTGAGCTATTTCATGACCCATAGTTCCAGCACCAATTATTGATATTTTAATATTTTCATTCATTATTATTTGTTCAATCCTCGCTTTTAATTTTATATATTGAGTTAAAGAATAGAATTAAAATTAATACTCTATAATTCTGTATTATTTTAATCTAAATAAAGATAGTTGAAATAATGTACCATGAGATCAACATAGTTCCAATTCCTAAAAAAATGGATATTGGCAATCCAGGTAATATTTTATTCCTTTTTAATCCAGAAATTGTAATCCCTGTTCCAATAATAATTGCTACCGCTGTTAACATCATTACAATTATATTATTTGAATGTATTAATGCACTTGACGTAAGCATGCTATAAAATGCTAAATCTCCTATTCCTATCTCTAATTTAGATGTATCATATCGGTATTCTCCACTATCTATTCTTTCTTTTAGTTCTTGTTTAGAAAAGGTTTTTTCTTCATTTGATTCTGATACTAGCTCAACTAATTGTTTTATTGGTCCATGTTTATATAAAACAGCAAAAAGATCCCAACATGAAATTCCTATAAGAATTGCTAATGTACTCCAAAGAGGTAAAAAAACACCCATTGAAGCTCCGATTAATAAACCTATGTAAATTACAATAAAATTTTTTACTTTAATTGAATTGGAAGTAAAATATCTATAAATGATGAAAATAACAAAAATAGCAGTGAAGTATATCAATTCAATGTCAAGTAAATTAAAGAGTTTGGGATTTCGATAAAACAATAGATACAAAATAATTTCTCCAAAAAACCATGTTTGAAAAAAACCCACTAAGGCAAAAGTAATTCCAAAAATATATAATAATACGCCAATACCCTTTTTTTTGATAATAAAGATAATTATGAATGCTGAGAATGCAGCAAGTAATGTATAGATTATCCCATTTAAAATTCCTCCAATTGCTCCATATTCCTCTTCAGAAACATATCCCCCATCTACTTGAACTCCTGCCTCTATATAAGTTATATAAGCTAGAATTCCTGCTATGATCACAACAATTATTATGGGAAGGGGGTATAACTTCCTTTTAATTCTATAAGTTGGAAAATAGTTTGGAATTGATTCCTTTTCTATAATTTCAATTTCTTTTCTTTTATCTTCTCCCTTTATTTCAAATCCCTCATCCAATAATTCTATCTTTTCAGAATGTTTTAAGTCTTCTGTCATTATGTTAGGCTCTTTTTATAAAAAAAAATCAATTTATTTTATAATATTATTTATGATTTATATACCTATGAATAATGAATTTTTACCATCTATAACAAATTTATATATTAAAATATCTAATACTATGCTCTAAAAATGTCACGTTTTAGAAGAATTCAACATAAAATTCGTAGATACAAAAAAAGATTGAAGAAATTAATAACTCGAATAGGCATTTCATCTTCAGAATTATTTGAATTAAGTGAAGAATCTCCTAAATTGTTAATTTTACCTTGTTATTTGGGCATTTTATTCTGTGGAAAGTTTAATTCAACCTTATTTGAAAAAATTAAATCATATTTGGATATTATTTTTGATTCTTTTTTTTTCGAAATTAGAAATTTAGGAGTATTTAATTTTTCTAAAGAAATTTTATCTAAAGGAACAAAAAAAGGATACAAAGAAGGGAAAAGTTCGAAAAATAGTTTTAAAATTCATCCAACAAATAAATTTTATCAGCTACTTATTAATATGAAGAGAAAAGAAAAACTTGGGATGATAATTGCAATAACAGATCTGCCAATATATTCAAGTAGTAACGATAATATTATATTTCTATTTGGTGAGGCAAATTTAAAGTATCAATGCTGCATAGTGTCTTCACTAGAATTAAAAGAAGAATTTCATAATAGACCAGACAATCAGAATATTTTTGAAAAGAGACTGATTAAAGAAGTTGTACATGAAGTTGGTCATTTAATATTAGGCCCAAATCATTGTCTTGATAAATCCTGCGTAATGCAATTTTCTAAAGAAATTTTTGAAATTGACAACAAATCAGCTAATCTATGTAATAATTGCATAGGAAAGTTAAAATTGATTCAAGAAGAACATAATTTTTGATAAAAACAGTGGTATAATTTAAAATTCAATTATTGGAAGCTTATGCACAAATTCTTTTACTAATTCAACTCGCTGTCTCCTTTCCTTTTTATAATATCTCAATGGATAGAGTTCATTAATAAGGAATTTGTATAATTTTATCCACGTCTTGGCTACTTTACTAATTTTATAGTTCTGGGCAACCATTTTTGAGTGGAGTCCCATCTCTGCTCTTAAATCATCATCCTTAAATAATTTCACAATATTATCTGCAAATTCATTCAGATTATTGCAGAGATATCCTGTTTTACCATGTCTGATAACATTTGATATTCCTACCGCATTTGCTCCTACACAAGGAGTACCTTGAGCCATTGCTTCAATTAAAACTAAACCTTCTGCTTCAACCCAAGACCAAAGGCAAGCTAAATCAGCTGTATTGTACAATTTCAATAGATCTGTAAAAGGTACTCGTCCAAGATAAGAAACATGTTCTTTATAATTTCTTTTTTTAATTAATTTTAAAACATGAGATGTTGAGGGACCATCACTCCCAACAAGAACTAAATGTGAATCTGGAACTTCCTTTTGAATTTTTTTAAATGTTTTTATTACATTCAATTGGTGTTTTTCTGGAGATAATCTTGAAGTATATAAAAGAATTTTTTTATTGTCTAAATTATATTTATCTCGTATTCCATTTTCTTTTACATCGGTGAAATAAAGATCACTAATACCATTTGTTAAACAAACAATAGGTTCTTTAAATCTATGATCTCTTAATAATTGTTTCTTGGACATTGTTGGTACAGAAACTAAATCGTATTTATCAAGGACATGACGTTCATACCTCCATACCCAGTCAACTTTTGTTAGTAAGTTTCCCACAAGCGGAATATACTGGGCTGTATAATATGTTAATGGTGAATTATGGGTACCACACATTGGTATCCCGATAAATTTTGCCCAATTAATTGCCATACTTCCAAAAGTAGCGTGTGTGTGAATATGGGCTATATCTAAATAATCATGTTGGCAAAAGAAATATTTGTGGAGCGGAAAACTTAAAACAAAACCAGTTTTTGGTGAAATCTTTGCTCCAAAGAAATTATGGAGGTGAAGGTTTTTCGGAATATTTTTTGGTTTTTGTATTCCTGGAGCATACACATGAACATTATGGCCTGTATATTTCGTGATAGCTTCAGCTAAGAATCTGCAAGCATGAGCAGTACCATTAACTTGTGAATACATACTTGAGAAAAATCCAATATCGAGCTTTTGTTTAACCATAACGTTTCAAATTTTAGAAAGAGCTTCTTAACGAATAATTTTTCGTGTGAAAAAATTTTTTTAATTAGAATCTATCTTAGATAATTAAACATATGTTTATATAAAAAGATATAATATTTAATAAAAAAAAAAAGAATTTTTAATAAGGATAATAAGTCAAAAAGTCAAATTATTCATCAATAGTTTAAATATACCTTTTTAGAGTAATATATGGCTATAATAAAAGGTAAAATTTTAATTAAAAAAGAGTTATCCCTTCTCTTTTTAAATTTGATATTCGCTATTAATAATTTTAAAAATAATTGAAAAATGAACGCTTTTTTTATAAATTATCTTTTTATTGAATTATATAAGCTGACTCCTGCCATCTTATTTAGGATTTTAAATCTATAATGATAATAGAAAATAAAAAAATTTTTTTTAATTGCATTATGGATCAGATATATGGATCCCACAGAAGAAAAGAAAATTGTAGAGGATATAATAAAAAAAAGAAGATTATCATATTCGATTGAAGTTTTAGACGTTCAAGGGGACAAATATACAGTAAGGAATAACTTTAATTCTACAATAGTTTATATAAAAAAAGATGATAATTATTTCCTTGAGGAAGAATTATTATAAAAAATTAAGGAGTAATTAGAACTTTATTTAAACAAAAATTTAAGTAATTAAAATTATTCAAGTTTTAATATTTATTACTCATTAATATGTAAATTTAACACATATATATTTATAGTAGATAAGAATTTAAAAGAGAAATTTTATTCATAAATTAACTAAAAAAGATTTAGTTGATCAAAAATTAGACGAAGAAGAGTTGGTTCAGACAGTACTGAAAGTAAATTTATTGAAAAATTTCGAGCTGTTTTAGATGAAAATACTTCACTTTCAATATTTAGTAAAAAAAAAAGGACTTTTTGTGTTATTAGAAAAGACTTAGCAAAATCATATGAAATTGAAGTAGATGCTTCTGAAGCTCCAATTTTAAATAAAATGATCAGTGATCCAGAACCTTATGAAAGTTCAATAGCAGATTTAAAAATTTTAGAAGAACAGGTATTTCCTATTAATGAAGCAATTCAAAAAGTGTTTGGTTCAGAGAAAGAACTTAAATTAAATTCTATTAAAATAGCTATTGGAAGTAATTATAAAGATTATGTGACAATAGCTGAAAATGATTTAATTAAATATGATGTGAAGCCAACTCTTAGTGGATTAAAAAATTTTATTAAAGAAAATCAGGAAAGCATTTTAGGTTTTTTAGATTCAGAGTATCTTAGTGAGGAAGGGAATGTCATATATTTAAATTGTAGTAGAAAAAACATTTCTGAAGATATATTTTCAATAAAGATATTAATACTCGCATCTATGCAACAGAGAGGCTTTTATCTTCAACAAGAACATAAGTATTATGGTCTTCAATTATATATAATAGTAGAATCACGAAATCCTAACGATAATGATTTACTTGAACTCTTAAAAGAATTATCTATTGATTGGGAGTTAATATTTTTCAGAAGGAAGCTTGCCATTCATGATTGGACAGAAATAGAATGTGAGCGGAATTCTGAAAATCTTAAGAGTTACTTACGCTCCAAATTTGAGACCCTAAATTATTTTGATGTTAATAATATAATTCGAGTTGTAGTAAAAAATCAGTTGCCTTTTAAAGTAGCAGATAAAATGTCGTCTCTCCTCTATAAAATGAAAAATGAAAGATCTCATCGTTTTCAAGACAAAACATATCGAGAAAACTTATATCAAGAAGATCAAATTCAACAAGATGAATACTCTGTTACTCTGAAAAAAGCAGAAGTAGCAGCAGCGGCAAAAATTGCTTGTGCTTACTTAGGAATTCAAAGAAAAATAAAGTTTGATAGAGATATATCATTAGATGAGATTATGAAATATGAGGAAGAATTAACAAATATGTAATTATTTCTTTCTTTAATCAAAAATAAAAAAAAGATATCTTGTTTATTTTTTTAAATTAATCCATAAGATCGCTTCAGTAATTCATGGTTTATTTTACCCAACGTCATTGTTTTTCCAGTTTTAATATTGTTAACTGTATACAATGCTGGAGCAAACAGACCTGGATCAATATCATAAAAATTATAATTTGCTGCTTTGAACGTTTCTAAGAAGGGATTTCCATAGCTAGGAGATTCATTGGCAGGACCTTTTTTAAGAATTTCAAATAATTCTGCTTCTATTTCTTTATTTACATTTATTGTGTAATATGTCATACCTGCAGCACTAATCGAATCATTAGTACGCCCCATTGCTCCAAGATCATCTTTTGCAATCGGAGCAATTGTAGTAGTTCCAAAACCATATTTTATGACTTCTATTGGAAATTTTATCTCATGTAATTTATGGATTCCTGTTTCAACTATTCTTGCTGCTACTTGAATTGAGCCAGTTAAACAAGCTGTAGGAGCGCATACTGCATATGTTTTACTTGTTGTTACTCTACATTTATCCGCAATCATCTCCATAACTTCTTCATCAGGTAATTTTGGAGTTTCAAAAAATATTACTGCACAATCTGAATTATCTGTGTAATCTAATTCTTCAAATAATTTCTCTACTCTACTCTTTGCTCGTGCTGGTCCTGAGCCTAATGATTGGAAGGTTACTTTTTTTTTCATAACTCCTTCTTTTTCAACTTCTTTTTTTAATTTAACACTCCAACCTGCTAACTGAGATGCCATGCAAGAAATAATTGGCTCTGAAGTATACACATTAACACTAGGGATATAATTTCCATCTAAGTTGTATTGTGTAAATTCTACTGTTCCCAAACCCCCCATACATATTTCTCCTACTAATTTTCCCCCTAACCATGTTGAATTTGTCATATCGAGAACAATGGCATCATTATTTAGTTTATGAATTTCAATATTATAGAGATCTTTATTTTGAATAAGTTTTTCAACGATATGCTTTGCGAGTTCATTAATTTTAATATGATGCACTTATTTTCACTATGTTAAATTTAATTTTTTAATTGAGTATTTATAATTAATTAGATATTTAAATTTAATACATTCTTTTTCAAAATATTAATATCTAATATGTAAGAAGATGAGTAAAGCAAGAGAGAAATTAAAGCAACTTAATAAAGATCTTATTGATATAAAAAATACTATGCTTAATAATATTAAAGAAATAGATACTCCAATCCAGATTTATACTCACTTAGACGCTGATGGATTAAGTTCAGGAGCGATTTTAGGAAAAGCTTTATTTAGAGAAAATATCCCGTTTCAAATTATTGTCCTTAGACAATTAGAAAAAACTGAAATAAAGAAGATTTCAAAAACTTTTCAAGAATCAAACAGTATTTATATCTTTACTGATTTTGGAAGTGGTCAATACTTAGAAATTGAAAAAGAATTAAAATCTGATGGTAATCATAATTTGGTCATAATTTTAGATCACCATCTTCCTCAAACAGTTTCTAAAAAAGAAGATATTAATTTAATTGAAAAAATTTATCGGGAAACAAAAAGTTGGCAAATAAATCCATATTTTTTTGGTATTGATGGAAGCATAGAAGTATCTAGTGCAGGTTTATGTTATTATCTTGCAAAATGCCTCAATAATAACAATCTTGACCTATCATCAATAGCAATAACTGGCGCGATAGGTGATATCCAAAATCAAGGTCCTAACAAATCTTTTCTAGGTTTAAATACATTAATTTTAGAAGATGCTAAAGATTCTGGAGTAGTTGAAGTTGTTGATGATTTAAATTTTTCATCAATTAAACCATTAAATGAAGCTATTGCTTACTCTACGGAGATAATTTTACCGGGACTAACAAAAGATGTGAATAAAACTTTAATATTTCTACAGAGTTTAGGAATTTTAATGGAAGATTCAAAAGGAAATATTAGAACGTTAAATGATTTGAATAAGGATGAGAAAAAAAAAGTTACAACTGCTATAATAGAATATGCTTCAATAAAACTTGATATAAAACCGAGTAAAATAATAGATCGATTAATTATTAAGAGATATTTATTGAAAAACGAGGAGTTCAATTCAGAAATCCGCGATATAGCTGATTTTTCTAATCTTTTGAATGCTTGCGGTCGTACGTATAATGCTTCGTTAGGAATTGCAATTGCTATGGGGGATCGAAAAGATGTATTTCAAAAATCTAAGGAAGTTCTAAAACAATATAAATATTCATTATTAAACAGCTTAAACTGGTTACTTGAAAATCAAAAAATAGAACAAAAAGAAAATATTCAATTTTATTTTGGTGAAGATATAATTCCTGAAAATATCATAGGTACAATTACTTCAATGTTAGTATTTGAAAATATTAGAGGTATGGATAATACTAAGCCAATTTTTGGTATAGCAAAAAGAGTAGATGAGAATGTATATAAAATATCAGCTCGTGCTCATGAAAAAATTGTAAAGCAAGGGATTAATTTATCAGATGCAATTAGAGAAGCGTGTGAATTATCAAATTTAGACGTATTGGGAGGAGGACATCCACCTGCTGCCGGTACAAAAGTTCCTGTTGATAAAATAGAAATTTTTCTTGAAAATTGTAATTTAGTAATTGGAAAACAATTAAAAAAATAAAATAAGCTTTTATTTAGAGTGTTGTTATTTCAAATGCTATAAACTTCTCCTATTTCTGGAGCTACCGAATTGTAACCTTT
>SMTZ1_10010949_pt1 | contig 13435 bp, 13 predicted proteins | sample DeeMarSWOR136_30_FD_25667 | JGI IMG/M metagenome (IMG submission 25667) | reverse complement strand
TACTGTAAGTACGCATCATTCCTCAGGATTTGCGCGCCTTGAATTTGGAGCTTTTTACTTTGCCATCGAATTTTGACTTTTTACGAGATCATCAACTTTAGAATGGTCGAAAAAACCTTCTTGAGCAGCGACGAGCGACTTTCTCAGAGATCTCAGTATGGTATCTCCAGGACGCTTGTATTTTTTCCTTTCTCATGGTTCATTGGCTGGCACCACGGGCACGGATCTCCATCACGGATTCCACATAGTCATTTCGAATGGCCACGTAATGATCGTGAAGGGGAATCGTCGTACAACCATGGCTCGGTACTATCTCGATTTTGTCGCCCACTGAGAGATCACGGTCAGGACTTTCGATCCTGAGGTGCCCATGTTCCTCATTTAAGGTGGACACGGTGATTCCCGGCTCCTTACAGGTTGGTAGTCCCTCGTCGGTAGACAGTGACTTCTTTCCGGCGTCGGTCACAGCTCTTTCCCTTTCAAGCCGGCTGATGACGGTTGTCAGAACAGTGATAGCCTGTTCAAAATCCACCCCGTGATATGTATTGTGAGCGTCCATGGTGACATAGGAGCCCACCTGGACATCCGTAATCCCGGGATAAAGACCTGTAAGATAAAACGTATTTGTCCCGCCTGCCGAGACAATTTCTACGGGGAAACCGTCCTTCTCGATGAGATCCCTCGTTTCCATCAACAATCGATTGCATTCTTCACATTTATTCTTCTTTTGCTCCAAATCCTTGATAAACAACCCCCCTTCATAACCCATGACGCCACGGAATATGAGATTCTTTAACCTCGTTATTTCTTGAACTAAATTTAAGGCTGGTTTTCCGGGCCTAACTCCACACCTGTTTAACCCAACATTGACCTCCACCAAGACGTTTATTTTCCTTCCCACCTTCCCCGCTGCTTCAGAAATATCCCTTGCGTTTTCAAAATGGTCCACACAGACGATCAAATCGCCATAACCTGAGAGATTGACAAGCCTTTGAATTTTTCTATCCCCCACAATCTCATTGGCAATCAATATGTCCTTAATCCCGGATTCAAAAAAAATCCTCGCCTCTCCAAGTTTTGCACAGGTTATCCCTATCGCTCCCGCCTCAATCTGTTTATGGGCAATCATAGGGAGCTTATGGGTCTTGATATGGGGCCTGAGTTTACACTCCTTATCGGAAAAAATGTTTGCCATTTTAGCGATATTTCTCTCCACCGCATCCATATAAAGCAAAAGAGCAGGTGTATCGATTTCCGACTTATGTCTGCCAATGAGATCGTCGTCAAACATGTCTTACCCTCTCCTGTTTTTCTCTCATGATTATCGATCCTCTTACCTCATTTCAAGGCCTGACACTGATTCCCTTTCCAATAAATCCCGCTCGGTGTCACTGTTGACAGCTTGTTGCCCAAACCCCCTTTCGCTCTCTGAAAAGAATTTTTGACCATTCTAAAGTCCGCTTCACTAAGAATGGTTAGTAAAAATCCCTTAATATTCGCTCCAGGGGATTTGAGCAACAGCCCCTTGAGATCTGGTCCCCCAGTTGTTGACTAAACCACCATAAGTAGCCCCACTGGGCGGCGATGGCAGCAGTTAGTGCGATGGCGGCTACCATTGGGTGTTCCATTGCCATCATCAGCCACATCGCGGCCAGCGGCCACCAGAACCAGAAGATTCGACTCGGTGTAAGATGTGTCCTTTCGGTCATGCCATAGAATCTACTCCATAGCCGCCCGTAAATCCAGTGCCCGGATGATGAAAATGCGGCTACTCACCTCAGGAAATAGGCCCCCGAATAGGAGAAATGACGGGAAGTTCTCGACGATTTTCTGTTGGGAGCTGATGGGAGCACCGGTGAAGATTATCAATCATCATTCCTTCCCTCATGCGCTCTCGCAATTACTGCCCATACCGAGAGGTATGAGGCAGACCGCCCAAGGCACCCAGGCACGACTATGGGTTCCCCAGCTTCCTTATGGTAAAGGGGGGCAAGGGTTGTGACAAAATCCACTGCCTAAATCTGCAACTAGTGAAAATAAAAGCAAAATTGGAATTTTTCCGTTCACCCACATGCCTGTACATGTGCTGATACATCAGCCAAACAATGCGCACTGAAAAATGCCCCTGGAGCGGAGATTACGAAATTTCTGGGGCACCCATCTCGGCGCGGGGAGTGTCCCTGAAGGGGCGAATTGAGCGCTTACGCGCCACTTCGTGCCCGTTGTTTGAGGCCGCAAGGCCGAGCTTGGGAATTCGAACGACCGAGCCTTAGAACGGGGAAGAAATTTCGTTCAGAGAGCGGAAGGGGAATTTTTCAGTAGGACTGAGCATCAACTAGATGGTGGATTATGTTGTGGCGGTCCAGTTATCATTACACCTTAAATGAGATTACCGAATATTGAGGGCTCATTACGCTACGGTGGATCGTGACCTCAGGCGGAGAATAATTTGATTGTCGAATGCTGAGGGTGAAGGTATAGGGCGGCTATAAGGGGACGGGGAAAATAGCAACAAGTCCAAAGACAACAGGGGCAACAATGGGGCAGATGGTCGGAAAAGGGGAAATCTCAGGAGAAGGAATGTTGAATGATATATGACCCCATGACCCTAGTAGCTGCCTACCGGAAGATCAGCCAATCTTAAAAGCTTGTTTTATCATTGTTTTAGCTTTTCAAAATCTCCAGCTAAAGTACCAACGATTAATCCCACTACTTCATCGGGAGTTGTGTGTTCGGTGATTCTTTCTGCTATTTTTTTACCCCGACGCATTATTACCAGCCGGTCAGCCACGGAAAAAACATCATGCAGCTGATGGCTAATAACTATTATGGGTACGCCCTGTGAACTCAGTGTTTTTACCAAATCTAAAACTTTTTTTTGTTCCACAACTCCCAAAGCCGCGGTGGGTTCATCCATGATTAAAAATTTTGCATCCCAGTAAATCGAACGAGAAATGGCTACTGCCTGCCTTTGACCACCAGATAGCGTCCTGATCTTGTTCTTTAAGGAAGGAACTTCTATCTCTAGTCGGTTGAGCACCTTCTTGGCCTCGTTGTTCATATATTCGTGATCGAGCACTTTAACTAAGCCTAAATATTTTTTCAGCTTTTCCCTGCCCAAGAAGATATTGGAATAGACATTAAGATTTTCGGCCAGCGCCAGGTCCTGATAAATGGTCTCTATACCTATTTTCAGAGCCTCCATGGGATTATTAATACGGATAGGTTTACCTTCAAAAAAGATTTCTCCCGAATCGGCATGATATACTCCGGAAATCACCTTAATCAATGTAGATTTACCTGCACCATTATCTCCCAAAAGTCCTACTACTTCACCAGGGAAAACGTGCATATCCATATTATCTACAGCAGTTAGCCCACCAAATCTTTTTGTAATATTTCTCATTTCCAATAGTGGTTCCATCTTATCCTCTTTATCTTCAATCCTCTTTATGGACTAACTCAGGGGCAAATTGATCAAGTAGCACAGCAAAAATAAGGATGCAGCCCACCGCAATGTGCAGATTATAGGTAGGGATACTCAAATTCACCAGTCCTGTTTCTAATGCTCCAACGATCATTGCTCCGGTGACCGTCCCCAGAATAGTCCCCGAGCCCCCATATAAGCTAGCACCGCCGATAACCACCGCTACTACCGCATCTATCAAGCGCGCACTCCCGGCCGGCGCTCTGCCTGTAATGAAGCGTAAAACATATGTCACACCAGCTAGTGAGGCAAAAAAAGATGAAATCATATAAACTTTGACTAAATGAGCTTTTACATTAACCCCGGCCCTTTCGGCAGCATTCATACTGCCACCGATAGCGTAGGTATGCTGACCAAATTTGGTTTTGGCCAAGATAAAGGCAAATATGCCAATAAATACAAAGGTAATCACCGTGACATTTGGCACAATCGATATCAAATTTTTCATTTCCAACCGAGTAAGATTCTCAGGTTTGCTAAAAAAACTTAACGTTTTGCCAGGAAGCCAATAAAAAAGATACCCATGACCTAAAGTCCCCAGAGAAGCAGGTAGACTAATTATCGGAACATTATCGCAAATGATTTCGGCAAAACCATAGGCAATACCGTACATGCCAAAAGTAGCTATAAAGGGGGGAACCTTAAACCTGGCTACCAATAATCCATTGACCAATCCCGGAAGCAGCCCTAATAGTAGGGCAGCTAAAATGCCTGAAGAAATCGCTAATGCCTGGGACAGACCTGCTGCCTCCAGCTCAACCATCACTTTGGCACAGATAACCGAGCTGAAGCCGACCATAAAACCGACGGATAAATCGATTCCTCCGGTAATAATTACGAACGTCTGCCCAGTGGCCAATAGAAGTACCGTGGTGGAAGCCAGGAGTATATTCTGTAAATTTTTCAGGCTGAAATAATTGGTTCCGAAGACAGTGAAAAAAACTATTTCGGAAACCAGAAAGACCAAGATCCATCTTCTGAAGATACCAATAAATAAATTTCTTACTCTTTGTCTTTCCATCAATCTCTATGCACCAACTCGGGAAAGAATTGATCAATAAGCACCGAAATAATCAGGATACAACCGATGGCTATATACCGATAAAAAATGGGTAGACCCACCATCATAAAACCATTATTTAAGGTTCCAATTAAGAGCACCCCGATTACTGTACCCCATATACTTCCTGTTCCTCCCATCAAGCTGGCTCCGCCAATAACCACCGCCGCAATGGCAAAAAGCTCATAGCTGGAAGTATACTGGGTATGGACTCCTATGTTCAATTTAAAGACCAGTAGTACTCCCGCACAGGAAGCAAAAAAGGAAGAGATCATATAAACCTTGATTAAATGCCGGGGAACATTAATCCCAGCACGGATGGCCGCATCTAACTTTCCTCCGATAGCGTAGGTGTGAAGGCCAAACTTGGTCCGGGATAAAATAAAAGCGAAGATAACCAAAATAATCGTGATGAGGAGCACAGGAAGAGGGACAATTTTTACCAGATTCAAAATGTCCGACCGTTCGGTGAGCACCGGCCTATGAAAAAATAAAAAGCCTTTTTTCGAAGAAAAATAGGCTAGATAGGCCATTCCGATCTCTCTTACCTGTGACGGCAAAAAGCCAATCGGAAAGCCATCACAGAGACGCCAGGCCATACCGTTGGCAACACCCCACATACCCAGGGTAGCGATAAAGGGAGGAACCTTCAGTTTAGCAATCAAAAGCCCGTTAATAAGTCCCGGAATAAGTCCTAAGAAAAGTCCAAAAGAAGACCCGACCACTATGCTGATGGCCTGTGAATAGCCAGCAGCATGTAAATCTCGCATAATAATAGCAGAGCTAACGCAAACAAATCCCATAACAAAACCGATCGAAAGGTCGATCCCACCACTGATAATCACAAATGTCTCTCCACTGGCCAACAGGAGAAGCGAGGTGACTCCCAAGACAATCGTGGTATAATTTTTCAGAGTGAAAAAGTTCTTTCCTAAAAAACTAAACAAGATCAGCATTAAGATCAGAAAAATCGCGGCCCAATTTCGACCCAGAAAGCTTATTACTTTGCTCTGGTTGGTTGGGTTCAATTTCAAAAGAATAGCATGGTCTAAGTCTTTCATACAAAAATCCTGTGATGAACCACCCTGCAGCAAGCTGCAGGGGCATTAAATGTAAAAACAAATCTCACAAAATTAACCCTATTGGACAACGGGGAAGGGGTGGCTAGAGCTTCCCTCTTCCCCACTCAGAAAGGAAATGATCTTTGATTGTATATCATACATTCTGATTGGTGGGTTTTCTTATTTGTAAATGTATTGTTGTGTCTTAGGATCATTAACATTATCTTTAGTGAAAACGAAGAAACCTGGGATGACTTTCTTGGGTATTTTGGCACCTTCCTTGAGATGTTTTACTCCCCACTCTACACATAATGCACCCATTTCTGCCGGCATCTGTGCCAAAATCATGTCTACTTCGCCTTTTCTCAAAGCTTCAATAAGGGTCTTGGTCGCATCCCAGGTAGCTATCTTGACGGCCCCTTGCAGGCCGGCACTGACTACCGCCTGATAGGCACCTTGAGCACTGAATATATTTACCCCAAAGACCCCTGCCAGATCAGGATATTTTAGCAGTGCTGCGCTTACTTGAGCAGCCGCGGTTTCCTGGACATCCAGACAGTATTCCACACCTACCACTTCCATGTCGGGGAATATTTTTGCGCCTGCGATAAACCCATCTACTCGACCTATAACACTGGAGACATCAGGATTGGTGCTTTCGATAAATACTTTCCCCTTTCCACCAAGCATCAGAGCCATGGCCCCAGCGACCACTTGCCCGCCCAGGAAATTATCGGTCCCGATATAAGATAGCGGAAAACTATAGTTGCTCGGCTTGGAATAATCACCATCTCCCAGGTAGGTATCCACCGTGATAATCGGAATTCCGCTATCGTGAATCTCTTTCAAAACCGGAATTAAAGCCTCAGTTGAGGTAGGAGCGGTAAAGAGCAAATCTATGTCCCCCCGGGCAACGAGAGCCTTTAAGATAGGAACCTGATATTCGGGTCCCCAAGCTTTGGGATATTCTCCCACAATGAGTTTTATACCTAGTTCCTTTGCCTTAGCTTTAGCTCCTTTTTCTATTGTAAAGAAGAAAGCATCCGCAATGCCTGGCATAAAGCCAAATGTTAGTTGTTTAGCATGAGTACTTACTGCAAAAAACATCAGCAAACATAGTGTTAGGAAAGCAATTATAACTTTTTTCATCATCTTCTCCTCCCTTTCTGAGAAAAGCACCACTTTATTATATCTCCCTCAAAACTGCTTCATCGTTGAACTTAATTCTCCGGTTATTTTCTTATCTATCACCTCCTTTCATCTCCTAAAATTTCGATAGATGTATCACTACTCCAGTTTAGGCATATACTTGATAGAGTCTTGTATTTTAGAACCAATACATAACAGAAAAGGATTTGCATGTCAATTGAAAGCCTAAACCCTGAACCCACCACCATGCAGCGTTTTCACCAAAATCCTCCGATGGCAGCTTACCACCGGCAAAATCCTCCTTCATCACTGCATGGGCCTCTTCACTTCTACCGCATCTGGAGAAAAAGGGGCCAGTCATGAAAATATGCGTTTATTTTCTTCTGTTTTTATCATATACAGAAATTATGCCTCGTAAAGCCCGCATAGACGTCCCTGGCGTTCTGCAACACATTATTAGCCGTGGTATCGAGCACCAAAAGATTTTTCAGGATGATACTGACCGAGAAAACTTCGTCCACCGATTTGGTCGTGTTCTGACAGAGACCTCCACACCGTGTTACGCCTGGGCGCTGATGCCCAACCATCTCCATCTGTTGCTGAGGACAGGCAATGTACCTATCACGACACTAATGAGAAGGCTGCTTACGGGATATGCCGCTAGCTTTAATCTCAGACACAAAACCGCCATGGCCACCTGTTTCAGAAACGTTTCAAATCGATATTGTGTCAGGAAGACCCGCATCCCTTAGAACTGGTCGTTATATCCATCTAAATCCCCTGCGGGCAAAGATTGTAGCAATGCTGACGGAATTGGATCGCCATCGGGTCTGTGGACATAACATTTTTGATAGGCAAGCGAAAAAATGATTGGCAAGACATCGATACGGTTTTGAGCCTGTTTGGTAAAACGCTCTCTGTTGCTCGCAAGCGTTACCGTGTGTTTGTAGAAAAGGCATTGCCGTGGGCAGGAGGCCCGAGTTAACCGCTGGAGGGGTTGATAAGAAGCTCTGGGGGCTGGAGGGCATGAGAGCCTATGCGCAAGATGGGAATCCATCTCAAGGGTGATGAACGGATACTCGGTGATAGTGATTTTGTGGAATCGGTACTTAACCAGCAAAATGAACAACTGGAGCAACGCTATCGTCTTCAAGCCGAGGCGTATGATTTTGATAACGTTGTTATTCGGGTGGCGAAACTTTCTGGCATGCCTGTGGAGGAGATTCTCAGCCTCGGCAAACAGCCTGAGCGGGTGAGGGCAAGAGGTTTGGTATGTTACTGGGCGGTCACGGGGCTGGGGATGAGTGGTACCACAGTCGGAAAATTGCTTGGCATCATCCAGTCCTCTGTCAGCAGGGCGGTCGAACGCGGCGAAAAATATGCACTGGATAACCGATTAAGATTGACGGCTTCGTAAAAAGTCCATCTGCCATTCGACAGGCTCATGGCCTTGAGCAAAGCCGAAAGGCTGCGTTGCGCTGCATCCTTCGTCACTGCAGCGTACTTCTATGTACGCCTCATTCCTCAGGATTTGCGCGCCTTGCATCTGAATCTTTTTTCTTTGCCGTCTGATTCCAACTTTTTACGAAATCATCAAGATTGATTATTCGAAGAATTGCATAAAATCATAACCGTCCCCTTTTACCTAAAGGCAACGGAAGCAATCATTGCGAAGATTCTGCCGGGAACGCGCCAGATCCTCTGAAGATCTCTATCTTTCTTCTCTCCCCCAATACCCCTCTTTGGAACGAGCACCAGCCCTCCCACAATGGCCGTAAACGGGGCCACCATGACCAGGCCAAAGCTTCCCACCAGGGTTCTCAAAACCTCGGTGGCAACGTAGATGAAATTGAACAGGTTGGCCAAAGGCACCCCCTGGGCCATGAAGGCCATCACCAGGGTAATGTATCCGCCGGAGTAAGCGAAAAGCAGCGTCGTGACCATGGTGCCGACCACAGCTCGCCCTACCCTAAACCCCGACTTGATGGCCTCTAACATGGTAATGTCTTTCTTCTTGGAGACCAACTCGTCCATGGCCGCCGCCACATCCATGGCCAAGTCCATGACTGCCCCCGAGGCGGCGATAAAAACCGCGGCAATATAGATCTCCGTCAGGTTGAGGTCGGCGAATCCCGCATAGATAATGGCTGGGGCAAAGGGCATGACCGCGCCGTGGACGACGTGGAATGCTTTGGTGAAATATATGGCCATGACACAGCTGGTCAACACCCCGAGAAAGGCACCTGAAAAGGCGACAATGCCCTTGCGGGTGGCCCCCGCAACGAGGAACATGATGACCCCCGTCAAAACCGCAACCACCGCGAGGGAGATGAGCACGGGATTATATCCCTTGAGCATGAATGGCACCAGGATCTTCCAGAGCATGAGAGCCGAAAAGACAAAGGAAAGCAGCGCCTTTGCCCCAGTCCACCCGCCGAAAAGAATCAAGGCCAGGGAGAAGAGCCCGAGCAGGAAGAGCTCCAGGCCCAGGCGATAGTGCTCCTGGGGGTTGACAAAGGTAATCTCGCCCTTCTCATTCAGAGACAAGACCACGAGGGCCGTGTCTCCCACCGCAAAAACCTTATCTCGATCCATCAGCCCCTTGAGCGGATTGTTACCGCTGACCTCACGACCCTTGAATGGGCCGTCGAGAATCCTCAGGGTAACACCCTGATCACCAGTTTTTATTAAGCCCTGCTCAAAAACTTCGGAGTTGTCCACATCCAAGACTCTTCCCCGGCTCCGAAGGGTTCGCTTCGAAACACGCTCCTCGAAGCCAGTGGGCATCTGAAAAAGGATGAAGGACAAGACGAGGAATATGCCCACGAGCATCGCGTCCCGTTTGAAGTTGGTCTTCGACTTCATGATAGATGGCCCCTTCAAAAATAGGGCGATGGCCTTAGCCGGTGTTAATAACTGACGGCGAACAAGATCTCTTCCTTCTTTCTCGACGGAACCCCTGGGAAAGAGTAGCAACTCCTTGAGAGCAGTGAGCCAATCGTCGCTGAGATTCTATGGGAAACACGCCAGATCCTCTAAAGATCTCTATCTTCCTTCTCTCGCCCAATACCCCTCTTTGGAACGAGCACCAACCCTCCCACAATGGCCGTAAAGGGGGCCACCATGACCAGGCCAAAGCTTCCCACCAGGGTTTTCAAAACCTCGGTGGCAACGTAGATGAAACTGAACAGGTTGGCCAAGGGCATGCCCTGGGCCATGAAGGCCATCAACAGGGTAATGTATCCGCCGGAGTAAGCGAAAAGCAGCGTCGTGGTCATGGTGCCGACCACAGCTCGCCCTATCCTAAACCCCGACTTGATGGCCTCTATTACGGTGATATCGCTCTTTTTGGAGACCAGCTCGTCCATGCTCGCCGCCACATCCATGGCCAAGTCCATGACTGCCCCCGAGGCGGCGATAAAAACCGCGGCAATATAGACCTCCGTCAGGTTGAGGTGGGCGAATCCCGAATAGAGCAGGATTTCGGTAAAGGGCATGACCGCGCCGTGGACGTGGAATGCTTTGGTGGACGTGGAATGCTTTGGTGAAATATATGGCCATGACACAGCTGGTCAACACCCCGAGAAAGGCACCTGAAAAGGCGACAATGCCCTTGCGGGTGACCCCCGCAACGAGAAAAATGATGACCCCCGTCAAAGCCGCAACCACCGCGAGGGATATCAGTACGGGATGATATCCCTTGAGCATGGATGGCACCAGGATCTTCCAGAGCATGAGAGCCGCAAAGATAAAGGAAAGCAGCGCCTTTGCCCCAGTCCAGCCGCCGAAAAGAATCAAGGCCAGGGAGAAGAGAACCAGCAGGAGGAGCTCCAGGCCCAGGCGATAGTGCTCCTGGGGGTGGACAAAGACAATCTCTCCTTTATCGTTCAGCGATAAAACCACCAGAGCCGTATCCCCCACCGCAAAAATCTTATCCCGATCCATCAGCCCCAGGAGCGGATTGTTACCGCTGACCTCACGACCCTTGAATGGGCCGTCGAGAATCCTCAGGGTGACATTCTGATCACCACATTTTAGCACGCCGCGCTCTATAAGACGGGAGTTGTCCACATCCAAGACTCTTCCCCGGCTCCGAACGGCTTGCTTCGAAACACGCTCCTCGAAGCCAGTGGGCATCTTAAGGAGAACAAAGGACAAGACGAGGAATATGCCCACGAGCATCGCGTCCCGTTTGAAGTTTGTCTTCGATTTCTTGATAGACGGCCCTTTCATCGAGATACCCAAAAGATTCAGCCCGGCTGCCTTCGAGGCGTGAAATTATTTCCCTATATTTTAATGTGGATTTTCATATACTACAATGTCGTAACCCATGTCAAGCATTTTTGTCGGAAAGTAAGCATCTCTTTTTCCGTGATAGCCCCTCACGCAGCATATCTGGCATGTCCCTTGTGTCATCCATCTGTTTTTATGATATACAGAAATTATGCCTCGTAAAGCCCGCATAGAGTGGGCATCTTAAGGAGAACAAAGGACATGACGAGGAATATGCCCACGAGCATCGCGTCCCGTTTGAAGTTTGTCTTCGATTTCATAGATGGATGGCCTCCTCAAAAAAAGGGCGATGCGCTCCAAGCCGCATCGCCCCAATAGGTTCTTGGTCTTAGCCGGTGTTAATAATTGACGGCGAACATGATCTCTTCCGAAGATACGTGGTGGACCCGGGGGGCAATGCCCAAGACGGACATGATCTTCTTGGCCACATCGGTATTATCGTAGTAGCCGTTGAAGATCTCGGCGCCCACGCCCATAGCGGTTGTTTGAACGGGCGCCCCGGTATGACTGTAGGACGTATATCCCAAGCCCGCCTTCTGGTTCAGAACGTGGGTAATGGTGACCGCGAGGGGATCATACGTGCCGTAAATGAGATACGCTGCAGGTGTAATCTTTTCGCCGCCCATGCTCTTGTTGAAAGCCTCCTTCAGTTGGGCGGCCTCGAAATCCTGCAAGACAAGGAGATCTTTCTTGGGGTCGCCCTCGAATTTCAGCCCGAAGTGCTTGGTAATTATCGGCTCCATATCGGCGAACTTGGCTTTTCCGGCGGCCTTTGCCTTGTACTCCTTGAGAAGCTCATCCGTAAAAATCCTATGGGACATATTCTGCTTGCTGAGGATCGCGTGGTGTGAATCGTATTTGGTACCAGCGAAGCCGACGGTCAGGCCGCCGCACTCGTGGTCAGCGGTGGTCACGACGAGAGTCTCACCAGGGTGCTTCTCTGCAAAATCCACGCCCTTCTGGATGGCCTGGTCAAAAGCCAGCAAGTCCTTAATGGAAGAGGCGGCGTCGTTAGCATGGTTCGCCCAGTCGATCTTTCCCCCCTCAACCATGAGGAAGAAGCCCTTGGGGTTGTCCAGCATTTCAATGGCCTTTTCCGTCCACTCAGCGAGGGTAACGTCCTTATCCGTCTGGTCCAGGGTATATGGCAGCGCGTCTCCGTCCGGCAGCCAGGCGTTCCAGGCAAGGATCTTACCGTCCCCTGGTTTAATCTTCAGGAAATCGGCCCTGTTGGTAACGATTTTGTAGCCGTTCTTCTTGGCAAGCTCCCGGGCATCTCCCTTGAATGCCTTGGATTTCTTCTTTTTGTCGGTGGGATCTTTCATCCCCCCGCCGCCGAAGAAGTCGAAGCCGCTCTCGGCAAGTGCGATGTCGATATCATAGTATTGGCTCCGATTGGGCACGTGGGCATAAAAGCATGCAGGGGTGGCATGGTCGATTGACACGCTCGTGACAATGCCCACCTTTAAGCCTTTTTCCTTGGCCATCTCGGCCACGCTCTTGACATGACGGTGCTCGGGATCCACGCCGATCGCGCCAGAATAGGTCTTCTGGCCACATCCGAGGGCCGTTGCGGCTGCGGCGGAATCGGTGATAACGCTGTCGGAGGAATGGGTGGTAGTGATGCCCATGTTGGGAAAACTGTTCATGGTCAACATCTTGCCGTGATACCATTGAGCGGCAGTTACATTGGCTATGGCCATGCCGTCACCGATGAAGTAGATCACGTACTTTGCGGGTTTCCCCGTGTAAAACGCAGTCCCCCCGAAGGCAAGTGGGAGAACCACCAGAGCGGCTAAAACATGTAAAATCACCAATAGCTGCATGATTTTTTTAAACTTTCCGAATCTCATCTCCATGTTTGTTCTCCTTTTCTATTCTCTCTTTCTGGAATTTTCTCAACACTGAATTTCGAATATCCTTTTAATTCCTCTCCATCACCTCCCTCCTTAGTTGTCATTACTGGTATACTGCCCCTTGTTATCTTCTTTCCCTGTGCATCACCTCTTCTTTCCCTGTGCATCACCTCCCCCCTCGATTATGTCGCTCTTTCCAACGGTAAGTTCTTATCTACCTCATTATCGGTCAAAAGTCAAGAAAAAAATGGAGGTGGTGAACATTTTCCCTGGCTCAATTGAAGCACAAGGTCGCCAGGCCACTCAAATAAAGACGTAGTGCCGATTTACGGCTGGCAGAGTCTACTTCCTAACCTCCCTCTCGGCCTTATTTTTTAGCTTGACGACAGGAAATTACACAAAAATCAGGTAAATGTCAACTTTTTTTTAGCTATGGAATGAATCCCTAAACCTGGACATTTTATGTTAGAGTATCTGGCATGATCGGAGCCGCTTTTTGCGGCAGAAAGGATCTTGCCATGAGAAAGCA
>SMTZ1_10004902_pt1 | contig 13435 bp, 9 predicted proteins | sample DeeMarSWOR136_30_FD_25667 | JGI IMG/M metagenome (IMG submission 25667) | reverse complement strand
GCCGGCGAGGACCAAATTGTGTATTCCGGAGTCGGTGGCATAGGGCAGGTTACGCTGGATGGATCGGGCTCGACCGATCCGGCTGGTGGTGAGCTGACTTATATCTGGACCTGGACGATCGACGGTCAAACATACGATGCAAATAGTGTGAGTCCCACGATTGACCTGCCGGCCGGAGCGCATCTCATCGATTTGATTGTAAGCAATGGCATCGAAGATTCCGTGCCGGATCAGGTGGTCGTAACCGTTGTCGAGTCGGTTGAATCGACCCTGTGGTTATTCCCACGCGTCGTCAACCGCTATGGTTACCAGCCAAGAATAATGGCATGGCTTCGCTTGCCCAAAGGTATCGCCAAGGACCAAGTCAAAAGCGACCAGGCCCTTTTGCTCTATCCCGGCGGCATTGAAGCGACGTCTCAGCAGGCTATTCAGTTGGCCAGAGGAGATAATGCGCTCACGTTCGTTTACGCTTGGTTCGACAGGCCCGAAGTGATGACCGCCGTGCCTGATAATGGCAAAGCAGAATTCCGGGTCGTCGGCGCGCTGGAAGGCGGCGGATATTTCCACGGGACCGACACCATTATGATCGTAGAGTGGGTATATCACGCCGATCACTGACATACTTTGGCAATATTACTCATGGCGTCGACCAGAAAGGCTGCAAGTTAAACTTGCAGCTTTTTTTGCAGACAGATTGAGCGTGGAGAGGGGTACCGTTCGGTGGTTGACGATTCGAATGCGGGCTGGTCGATGTTGACGGGTCTGAAAGTTTCGGGTACTTTATGGCTTGAAAGTGGAAGGTAGCAAATGAAAAAATGAGTGGCTGTCCCTCGTCTTTCAGGGCCAATTTAGTGGAGCCAAATGGACGGTTATAATCTTGTTAGTTTTGCGGGAATATTTGTGTTAGTCGGCTTTGCGTGGGTATTGTCGGCGGATAAGAAGAATGTGAATTGGAGGGTGATCGGTTGGGGGATTGGGCTGCAGATATTAATTGCTTTCTTTATTTTCGTTGTTCCCGCCGGGGAAGAGTTGTTTCGGGTTGTCAATGACGTCGTCGTGAAGATTGTGGAATCCGCATCCGCCGGGGCGAAGTTTGTCTTCGGGCCGCTGGCGCTTGCACCGGGTCAGGTCAGCGAGACCGGCGAGGAATCGCTTGGATTTATTCTGGCTTTTCAGGCATTTCCTACCATTATTTTTTTCTCCGCTTTGATTGGAATTTTGTACTACTTCGGCATCATGCCTTTGATCATCAGGGGGTTCGCTTACGTATTCACCAGTTTAATGCGGATATCCGGCGCGGAATCTTTGGTTGCTGCGAGCAATATTTTCGTAGGGATTGAGTCCACGCTTACGGTTAAGCCGTATCTGGCCCGAATGACCGGTTCTGAGACTTGCACGGTCCTGACGGCAGGGATGGCTACGGTCGCTTCCAACGTCCTGGCGCTTTATGTGTTTAGTCTTAAACCTCAATTTCCCGCAATCGCAGGCCATTTGGTTTCGGCGTCTTTACTTTCCGCTCCGGCGGCGCTTGTTATGTCGAAGGTTATTTTCCCCGAGGCCGAAAGTCCGGAAACATTGGGTAGGCATATTCGCCCCTTTTATGAAAAGGAGAAAAGTCTCTTTGAAGCGATCATCAACGGAGCGAATGCCGGGGTCAGGATGATCGTTGGGATTGTGGCGCTGCTCGTGGCGGTTTTAGGTCTGGTTGCGCTGGTCGACCTGCTTTTGGCTGCGTTGGGAGCAAGGATCAATCCGCTTTTCGGCCTTGAGGGCCAGTGGTCTCTGAAGGCAATTTTCGGCTATATTTTTTACCCATTCACACTGATCCTGGGCGTCCCTGCATCCGACGCCGGGATGGTCTCCAGGATTATCGGCGAGCGCGTGATTGTTACCGAAGTTGTGGCTTATAAGGATTTGGCAACTGCGCTGGAGCAAGGTTTATTGCAGCATCCGCGTTCAGCGGTGATTACGACCTATGCGTTATGTGGATTTGCCCATCTGGCCTCAATGGCCATTTTTGTTGGGGGCATTTGTGCCTTAGCTCCTGAAAAGACCCGCAACATAGGGCCGGTTGCGTTCCGCGCACTTCTTGCGGCGACGTTAGCCTGCCTCTTAACCGCCTGCGTTGCGGGAACATTCTTCACCGAAGGCTCGATTCTGTTGGGAAACTGATTATGTTCGTCAGACGACTAAAGGATTGCCGGCCGTTCACTGCCGGTGATGGTTCAATTTTGCGTGAACTTCTGCATCCTGAAAAAACAGATTTACAGATACGCTACAGTCTGGCCCACGCAAAGGTTACGGCGGGTCAAAGGAGCATACCCCATAAGCTCAAGGCCTGCGAAGTATACTACATCATGGCCGGACAAGGCCTGATGCACATAGATGAAGAATCTTTCGAGATTGGCCCCGAGTGTGCTGTTTATATTCCGCCGAACTCGAGACAATGTGTTGAAAATACAGGGACGTCGGATCTGGAATTCTTGTGCATAGTAGACCCCGCATGGCAACAAGAGGATGAACGGATACTTGATACCTGACATGTCAACCATTTGAGGGCAGCGGGGCCCTGCGTGAACAGCGGAGCTCGATATGGGATTGCCGAGGTTGACCGATATCAAGACTTCAGTTATTGTAGAGGACCGACGTAAAAACAGAACCGTGCTTGGCAATAGATAAGGAGAATTTGAACATGAAGAGACGAGAGTTCTTGACGGCAGCAGGTCTCGCCGGGGTAGCGGGTGTCAGCTCTTTGGCGACTGCTGGGGACAGCGATGACGGTAAACGAGAATACTACGAGTTTAGGCAATACCGTCTGCACGTAGGTTCGAAGAAGAGGCTCGTCGGCGATTTTCTGCGTGACGTGGGAATACCAGCCATGAATCGAATCGGAATTGGGCCTGTCGGAGTCTTCAATGCAATGTATGGGCCCAACAGTCCGACGCTTTACGTTCTGCTGGTGCATAAGAGCCTGGAGTCGGTGGTGAATTCGTCGGCAAGGCTACTGGCTGAATTAGAGCCGTTGGATAGGGCCGCGGCCTATATGAATACGCCCTTGGCTGACCCGGCATACGTCCGCATAGAAAGCTCGCTGATGGTCGCTTTCAAGGGCATGCCGAAACTGCAAGTGCCGGACAAGAAGTCTCGCATTTTTGAGCTGCGCACGTACGAAAGCCACAATATCAAGGCGGCAAAGAAGAAAATTGAGATGTTCAACGAGGGTGGCGAGATCGCGATCTTCCAGAAGACGGGATTGCGACCGGTATTCTTCGGTGAGACGATAATCGGTCCGAAATTGCCGAATCTGACCTATATGCTGGTCTTCGATGATATGGCAGATCGTGACCAGAGATGGAAGACGTTCGGCGGCGATCCGGATTGGAAGGAGCTCAGAAGCAATCCGGCTTATAAGGACACGGTCTCCAACATCACCGATATCATCCTGCGACCGGAGCCGTATTCGCAAATCTGATTCATATTGAGCGCACTGTCGTGTCGGTTTCTTCGCCTTGCCAGGTAGAACGGCGGCGGCCAAATCAGGCAGTAACAGGCCGGCGTTAATCGGGTGGGGTTGGCTTTGCTCCGAAGATTCCGAGGGTCTGTCCGATCACAGGTAAGGTCTTGGTCGCGATCTCTGGATCGTAGAAGTCGCCGGTCACCTCCATTCGGACCACGGCCTGGCCAAGGCCTTCGGTCAAAGACTGCAAGACCGAAGGATCGTCCGTGGCAAGTCGCCGGCCTCGTGCGGTGAGGGTCAGATCGACATCGTGGCTTTGCAGGTCCATCCAGCCTGAGCCGTGAAAGGCAATGGCTTGGCCGGATAGGTCGAGCTTCTCAACGAACAAGCCGTTGTGCTTGATGTACGAATCAACAAACATCCGATCAAAAGCGAAGTGTTTCGGCTCTGTCAGTCTCAGTACCTGCAAGAGTCTGGCCAGTGGCGAAAGCTTACCCACCTGCATATCGCTTATTGCGAGTCTGCATGTGCCGATCCGCGAAGAATTGTCACCAATCCGGGCATTGATGCTCAATGAGCCGTCCATTTGGCCGCTCGAATAGCCGTTCTTGGCGGTCTCTTCGAGTTTTTTGTCCGAGAGAAATTGTTTCAGGTCGATATTGTCAAAACCCGTCTGCAGCACGTACTCGAAGGCTTGCTCAGTCAGTTGTTTGAAGTTGAGCCTTCCTCTTACTTTTCCGCCGTAGCAGTCGGCAGTTAGATCTTCGGTGGACCAATTCCGTGAGTTGGGATCATAATGAATGTTTGCCCTGAGGCGGGTGAACGATTTTCCCTGAATTCTCAGCGTGCCGCCGTCAAGCGTCGCCTGGCAGTTCCCGAAGCCGTTGCCGGTCTTATATAGGCCTTCTGTTTTTAATACGGCGTCCAGTTCGGTCCTGGCCCCTGATATTTTCAGGCCGCAGTCTTTGAATGTGACGGCGCCGTCGAAACCAATGGACTTTTGGCCGTCATCTGCGTTATGGACTCGGATATTCTCGAAATCCAAATCAAATCGCCCTGTGGGCGAGAGCTTGCCGTATAAGGGCTGAGCACGTTGCGGCAAGGCCAGACCGAATTGTTCGTCGAAGAGAATATCGTTGGCCGAGAGCTGTAACAGGGCGCTCGTGAACGTGTCATCCGCCAGAGTGAGCTCGCCATTTAGTTTTATGGTCGGGGTGTTTGCTGTTGTCGCAGCGCGATCACCCAGAGTTGCAGCAATATCCTTAAGTTTGATACGATTGGCGTCTAACGTTAAGGTGCCTGTGACATCTTTCATGCGATAGCCGAACCGCGCCGAATTGACACTGTTACCCAGACACTCTACAGATATTCGGTAATCAGGCAGCGCGGTAAGGCTCTCTTTGTTTAAATCGGCGCTGAGATTAACTTTGCCCTTTGGGTCCAATTCGCAGATGATTCCTTTGAGATGCTCGGGCAGTAAATTGAACAAATCATCGTTTAGCTCGGTCTGCTCGAAATTTAACGCGAGGCGATAGCGAGACTGCTGGCGTTCTGGGTCCGGCCAGATCTCGCCGGTCAAGGAAATCGGGCCTTGACCATACCGACCGGAAAACTCTCTGACGATGATCAAATCAGGTGTAAAAACGGCTTTTGCCGATATGTCCGTGATCGGCAGTGGAAATTGTTCTGACTTTAAGAAAGCATTCTTGAAAGACAGATCGGCTGTAAAACCCGCCGGCCCGGAATCCTGGCTCGACACCTTAACCCAGCCATCGGCCAGCCCGGCAGGACAAAATTGTCTGTACAAATCCTTTTGGCTGAGCGGCAATGCCGCCTCCAGCGATGAATCCAGTGGAAGATTATTTATCTTGACTGAAATGTCATATATCTGCTTGCCGGTGCTGTGGGTGGTTACTTCGCCGTTCAAGGTGATCTTGCGCTCATCTTCCCGCGAGACGAGATCAGAAAAAATCACCTTGTCGCGATCGAAAGAGAGCTTGCCGGCGAGATTTTTCAGTGGGTAAGGAAAATCGCAGTATACCGCGTCGGCGCCGAGCAGCTCAACCGCCAGTTTCTTCTTCTTGTCTGTTTGCGACATTCTGCTGAGCCGGTAATCTATCGCTGCAAAGCCGCTCGGAGAAAAAGCGGACCAGAATTCCTGCTGTTTTTCGCTCAGCGCATTATACAAATCATTGTCCAAAGGCATGCGGTCGCTGGTAATCCGAATTTGGTACTTCCAATCCGGGCCGAAGTCGCTGGACCAACCGTTGAAGAACAGCTTAATGTCGCCGTGCTTGCCGCTCAGATTGTTCAGCGCGACGCTGTTTTTGGTAAAATCGATCTGGCCGGCCAGATGTTCTATCGCATACTGGAACTTGTAGTAGCAGAAGGCGACATCCTTGCAATAGACGTTGCCGGCCAACGTGCTTTCGTTCAGCCTGTCGAAATTGCCCGAGGCCTCAAGGTCCACATCGACCTGTCCGTATGGCTGGTATCGGTTGAAAAATTTTTGCAGGGCGGCGAACGGGCTGGACTTTTCCAAAAACGCCGGGCCGACCAATGCAAATCTGTCCAGCGCCGGGCTACTTTTGGATTGCAGGTCTCTTATCCTTAGCTTCAACGAGAACGTGTTGTTCTTGTCGTACTTCAACTCAGCAGCCAAGACGTCGATGATCCACGCCATCTCGAGCTCGGGGACATCTGTTGACGCGATTCCCCCTGCAATCGTAACATTGCCTGGCTTCCAGAAGCCGGTCAAGCGGCTTTTGCCAAAACCCGAAGCCATCGCGGCCGTCGTTATTTCAAAGCTGTAGCCTTTTTCTGGTTCTTTATTGAATCCGAATCTCGCGTTAACAGGCACTGATAGGGCGACTTTGGCCCGGCCGTTCGAAAGCTTGGCATATTGCAGCGTTCCCGCTCTGAGGCGAACACGGGGCATCCTGCCGGGGTCGCTTTTGGGAGGCTTGATGTTGAGCGCAGATAAATTCCACCGGCCCGTGTCCAAATCGTACTGGGCATTGAAAACAAAATCGTTGACGTCTATAGTTTTCAGCCGGGGCCGAAGTAACAATAAGCTTCTCAGACTGAAACGCGCGTATACGTTCTCGGTCTCGAGTATGCTCTCGTCGCCCTGTTCGGCTTCGTCGGGGCTGATGACAAGCTTCTTGATGAAGACCGAGCCGTTCGTGCGGAAAGCAACCGATTCGGTTCTGATCTTCGTATTGGTCAGATCACCGATCTGTCGTATGGCGATGTAGCACAGGGCTCGCCCCCCCAGGACATACAAAAGCCACAGAAGAACAACCAACACCGAGCCCGTTACAAGCCGGCGGATTGTGGTTCTACGTTTCGATTTTTCAGTTCTTAATCGGGCCATTGAAGACTCAGATAGTCTTGCGTTCATCGTTCGTAGTCTATCTACTTGTAATTATCAAAAAGAGTTCTGCAAAAAGCAGATTAATCCTTTATGAGCCATCGGTTTGTTTAATCGCCTTGTCCGCAATATCTCGGCGGCAATAGGCACCTTCGAACTTTATCTTATCTACAGCCTGGTACGCTGTTGTCTTTGCGTCTGCGACGGTCTGGCCCAGGGCAGTGACGCCCAGCACTCTGCCGCCGCTGGTCACGATATCTCCGTCCCGGTCCTTGGTGCCGGCGTGGAATACAACGACATCTTCAAGCCGCTCAGCGTCCTTCAGGCCGGTTATCTTTTTTCCTTTTTGATAATCGCCCGGATAACCTCCTGAAGCCATAACCACACAAACCGCCGGTCGTGGGTCCCATTTCAGGCTGATCTGGTCCAGCGTCCCGTCACAGACTGCCAAAAGAACTTCCAATAAATCGCTTCTCAGCCTCATGAGAATCGGCTGCGTTTCAGGGTCGCCAAAGCGAACGTTGAACTCCAGCACTCTGGGTCCGCCGCCGGTAATCATGAGCCCTGCGTACAGAACACCTTTATACGGCGTGCCGTTGCGATTCATGCCGTCGACCGCGGGCACAAGAATTTCGCGCGTAATCTGATTCATCAGATCTTCAGTCACCACGGGGGCGGGGCTATAAGCGCCCATTCCACCGGTGTTGGGTCCGGTGTCACCGTCACCGATGGGCTTGTGGTCCTGCGACGATTCCATGATATAAATATTTCGCCCGTCCACGAAAGCCAGTATCGAGGCCTCTTCGCCGAGCAGTTTATCCTCGACGATGATTCGGTCACCTGCCGGGCCGAATATCTTGTCGCACATGACCTTTTCAGCCGCCAAAATCCCATCGGACGGTTCGTCGCAGACAAAAACACCTTTACCCTTCGCAAGACCTGCTGCCTTCACCACCACCGGCTCATCCCTGCTCGCAATGTAGGCTTTGGCATCGCTGAATCGGTCGAACGTCCTGCTCTCGGCGGTGGAGACGCTACTGGAGCGCATCAGTTGCTTTGCAAATGCTTTATCCGCTTCGAGCTGTGCGGCCTTGGCGCTGGGGCCGAATGCTTTTATGCCGGTAGCCTCAAACGCATCGACCAGTCCTGCTGCAAGCGGGTCTTCCGGTCCGACCACCGCAAGGCCCACACCGTTCTGACGCGCGAATTCCAGAAGCTTATCAATATCGTCGGGGCCGATAGGGACATTCTGACCACATTGGGCTGTGCCGGCATTGCCCGGCGCGATATAGAGTTTGGTTAGATCCTTGGATTGGGCCAATTTCCAGGCTATTGCGTGCTCGCGCCCACCACTACCAATTAACAGCACATTCATTTGCCACCTCAAATCAGATTCTACTTCTATTATCGTCCCTGCGCAAGCCGGGGTTCATACAGTAAACAATAATTTAGCAGAGACAATGGTTTTGCTCAAGCTTTTTTGCCTCAGAACGTTGGAGCTGCAGCAGGCGAAAAGGCGCCCGCGAAAAGGCCGCACGTCCGTCCGGCTGAGCGGCTCTGAAAACACGCAGGACCGATTTTAAGCTTTGCCCTCCGACTTTTGCCTTTAATCGTAGGAGCAAGGGTCTATAATGATTCCGTATTCGTATTTTGTGACGAGGCACGAATGGTTTAAGGGATCTGAGATGAATAATAGATGGGCGATAATCTTGACGGTTTGTGCTTTGTTTACTGTCCTGGCTTTTGCCGGCTGCGCTGAGCCTGTGAGCTACCCGGAGCTGGTCAGTGCACCTCAGGCGCCGACAATTGTAGCTCCACCGCAATACCGCATTATCGGCACATCGGTTCAGCGTCGCCCGATGGTGTCCCTTGTGCTCGGCCGGGGCCCGGAAGTGATCTTCATTATGGCGACCATTCACGGCGACGAGCCAGCCGGAACACCCCTTGTCCGACGGCTGGCAACATATCTCCAGGAGCATCCACGCCTGCTGGACGGACGGACGGTTGTGCTTCTGCCCCTGGCCAATCCTGACGGCATGGCCCACAACACCCGCCATAACGCTCATGGCGTGGATCTCAACCGCAATTTTGCCGCGGCGAACCGCCAGAACAGCGCACGGCACGGATTCGTCGCGCTTTCCGAGCCGGAGGCTCGCGCAATTCGGCAGCTCATCGTGCAATACACGCCGGACCGCATCGTCAGCATCCATCAGCCGTTGGCCTGCATCGATTATGACGGCCCGGGCCAGATGCTGGCTGACCGTATGGCCCAATACTGCGATTTGCCGATAAAAAAGCTGGGCGCGGAGCCCGGCTCGCTCGGGTCTTACGCAGGTCTTACTCTGGGCATCCCCATTATAACGTTTGAACTGCTGCGAACCGACTCACAACTCGCTCCGGAAACCCTCTGGCAGCGATACGGAGCGGCACTCATCGCCGCTATTGTTTACCCGGATGCGGTCGAATCGAAATAACGGTCATTGCAGGCGGATTTGTTCTGCCCGGAATCGCGCCACATCTTTGGCGTAGGCTGTACCATGGTTTTTCCGTGAAATTTATGCGATTTGAGGTTAAAATAGTATCAGGAAAAATGGGTATATTCAAGCTAAGCAATCAGTTTAAGCCGGCCGGGGATCAGCCGCAAGCTATTGAGCGGCTCGTCGAAGGACTTTGCGCGGGCAGGAAATTCCAGACCCTCATGGGCGTGACCGGCAGCGGCAAGACATTCACGATGGCCAACGTCATCGCTCAGCACAACCTGCCGACGCTCGTCATCTCCCACAATAAGACGTTGGCCGCTCAACTCTACGAGGAATTCAAAGAGCTTTTCCCCGAAAACGCCGTCGAATATTTTGTCAGCTACTACGATTACTACCAGCCGGAGGCATACATCCCGCAGCGGGACATCTACATAGAAAAAGACGCATCGAAGAACAGCGACCTTGACCGGCTCCGCCTTTCAACGACGACCAGCCTCTCAACAAGGGATGATTGTATTATCGTTGCATCCGTATCCTGTATCTTCGGGCTTGGCTCGCCGGAGGACTATAAGGCCAGCGTCGTGGCCATCCGCACCGGCGACCGTTTGGACAGAAACGACCTGCTCGGCCGATTGGCTGACATCCAGTACACCCGGAACGACATCGACTTCCAGAGAGGGACATTCAGGGTCCGCGGCGATGTGGTCGAGCTGCACCCTTCTTACGAGTCTTTTGCGATTCGCATTGAATTCTTCGGCGACGAAATAGAACAGATAAGCTATATCAACCCGATATCCGCGGAAATTCTCGCCGTTGAACAGCAAGCCTTCATATATCCGGCTCAGCATTATATTATGCCCGGCGACAGAATCGGTTCGGCTGTCGAGAGCATAAAGGCCGAGCTAAAAGAGCGATTAGCCGAGCTCCGCGGCGAAGGCAAACTGCTGGAAGCCCAGCGGCTGCAGGCCCGGACGATGTACGATATCGAAATGATGCAGGAGGTCGGTTACTGCAGCGGCATTGAGAACTACGCCAGACACTTAGCCGGCCTGCCGCCCGGAGCCAGGCCTTATACGCTGATAGACTATTTCCCGAAAGACTTCCTTCTATTTGTCGATGAGTCCCACGCCACGATTCCACAGTTGCGGGCGATGTGGGCCGGTGACAGACACCGGAAGGAAACCCTGATCGAACACGGCTTCAGATTGCCGAGCGCGCTGGATAACAGGCCCCTGCGATTCGAGGAGTTTCAGGAGAGCTGGGCCAAAGTCATTTTTGTCTCCGCCACGCCCGCATCTTTTGAGATGGCCAAATGTAGTCATGAGGTCGTCGAGCAAGTCATCAGGCCGACTGGACTTCTCGATCCGGAGATTTTCGTATATCCGGCCGCCAATCAGATTTCCCATCTTCTGGGCGAGATCGAAAAGCGAGTCAAAGCCAAAGAGCGGGTGCTCGTTACCACCCTAACGAAAAGGATGGCCGAGGATCTCTCGGGCTACATTACAAAAAAAGACTTCAAGTGCCGTTATCTGCACAGCGAGATCGATACGCTCGAAAGGATTGAGATACTGCGGGATTTACGCACAGGCGATTTTGACGTGCTCGTGGGCGTCAATCTGCTGCGGGAAGGGCTGGATTTGCCGGAAGTTTCGGCCGTCGCAATCCTGGATGCCGATAAGGAAGGATTCCTGCGGAGCCAAACCTCGCTGATACAAACGATCGGCAGAACGGCGCGAAATATCAATGCCACTGTCTTTTTGTACGCTGATACGGTTACCCCCTCGATGCAAGAAGCCATTGACGAAACGAACAGACGCCGTAAAATTCAACTGAGATACAACAGAGAGCATAACATTACACCCGAGACGATAAGGAAAGAAATCCGCAGGAGTCTGGCTGAGCAGATAAAAGCAAGGCAGACTGCACGCCAGGCGGTGCGGTTTGCAGGCGACGAGTACGAGAAGGTCGAATTAGCCTCCCAGATTGAGAAGGAGATGCTCGAAGCGGCCCAGAGCCTGGATTTTGAGCGGGCCGCGTTGCTGCGGGACCAACTGCGGGAGCTAAAAGAACTGCCCGAACTGGTTCTTGTCAACTCGAGAAAAAAGAAAAGCGACTTCTTGGCCACAAAGAAACAAAAAGGGCAAAAGAAAGGGACTCCTTCGTCGAGGAATTGAGAACAAAAGGAAAAGGAAAAATGAAAAAACTCGACCTTGCAAAAGCACGGTTTCTTATCCGAATGGCAATTGAAGAAGACCTTGGACGGGGTGATGTGACAAGTCAGCTTCTATTTAAAGAGGATGCCGTTGCCAGGGGAACCATCATTTCGCGTGAAGAGATCGTCGTATGTGGAATGGATGTCGCCGGAGAGATTCTCAAGTGTTACGACGAACGGCTCGAGCTCAAAGTGCGCATCAATGACGGCGAGTCGGCCCACGTCGGGAGCAGGCTCGGGACCATCGACGGGCCTTTGCGCTCGATGCTCAGTGCCGAGCGGGTGATGCTCAATTTCGTGCAGCGACTTAGCGGGATAGCCACGACGACAAGAAAATACGTGCGAGCTATTCAGGGCACGAAGGCGAAGATTTACGATACACGCAAAACCATGCCGGGCTGGCGAATCCTCGAAAAGTACGCCGTCCGCTGCGGCGGCGGGCACAATCACCGCATCGGACTGTATGATGGCATTCTGATCAAAGATAACCATCTGGCGCAATTGGGCAGAGACTTCCAGCCTAAGCTGCGAAAGATAATCTGCGAGGCCAGAAAGGTAAAAGGCGTCAAATTTGTCGCGGTGGAAGTGGACCACGTTGACGACCAGCTCAACTACGTCTTGGAGATTCCGGGTATTGACATTGTGCTGCTCGACAATATGGGCCAGTGGCAGTTGAAACACGCCGTCGAGATGCGCGACCAAATGTGCGGCAAAGGCAAAAAGCCATTGCTCGAGGCCTCAGGTAATATCACGCTAAGCAGCGTTTCAGCCATCGCCCAGTGCGGCATTGACAGAATCGCCGTCGGTGCGATCACTCATTCGGCAAGAGCCGTTGACATTGGACTCGATAGGTAACCTATGGCCTGCCCAAGAACCGACCTGCTGGACCCCGACAAGATAAAGACGAATCTGAAAACCAAACGCATCGGCAGAAAAATCCTCGTCTATGACCGCACATCAAGCACGCAGGCAATCGCCGCCGAATACGCAAAGAATAAGGAAAATGACGGCTTGGTCATCTTCGCCGAGGAGCAGATCGCAGGCAGAGGCAGAGGCGGCAACGAATGGCAGAGCGGCCGTTCAGACAGTATCCTCTGTTCGATCGTTCTCACTGAGAACAGGTTAAGCGCCGAGCTGCTCTCGCTGAGCTGCGCCGTAGCAGTGGCTGAAGCCATAGGCAAGCCGGCCAAGTACCAGGCAAGAATCAAATGGCCGAATGACATCATGTTAGACGGCAAGAAGGTGGCCGGCATCCTGCTCGAATCAAAGACAGACAACAGCGGCGGCACTTGCGTCGTAGGTGTCGGAATAAACTGCCACCAAACGAAGGACTCTTTCGGTGCCGAGTTGCAGCCAATCGGAACGAGTATCGATATTGAAAGTCAATCGATGGTCGATCGCATCTTCCTGGCAAAACGGTTGCTCAGTTCAATAGACCATTGGCTTGAAGTGGCGGAAACAGACGGCGAGGCCGTCATCGAGCAGTGGCGGAGGCTGAGTACCCAATTAGGCCGCAGAATAGCACTTGCTTTCAACCGCGCCAAATTCACCGGCAACTGCATCGGCATTGACCCCGAAAAGGGCCTAATCCTCCAATTAGACAGCGGCGGCGTAAGAATGTTCGACGCCGCACATTCTACCATTGCGAAGTAATCGCGGTATGCTTATTCCGATTAACTTCGTCTCGCGACAAAAAAATGCAGTAACAAAATGAACCCTGTGTTTCGTTTTCATCACCTTTCTGTTATATTGGTGCGTTGCGCAAATCGGCATGATGGAAAATGGAAAGGAGAAAACTATGTTAAAGAACAAATCGAGCACGTTATCAATCGTCATTTGGCTGAGTTTAGTGATGTGTTTTGTTCCGGCCTGTTCTGCCGAGCCCGTCAATACCGGCTCGGAAGATTCCAAGG
>SMTZ1_10005916_pt1 | contig 13436 bp, 10 predicted proteins | sample DeeMarSWOR136_30_FD_25667 | JGI IMG/M metagenome (IMG submission 25667) | reverse complement strand
GAGTTAATTACATTATTTCTGACTGTAGGTTTCGACAGCAGAATACTGTTGACATCGCTAAGCAAAGGATAACACTTTCTTGAATACTCAAAAAGCTGGACTGCGTAAGACTTGGCATATTTTGAAAGTAAGTATCGCTTGTATTCTGACCAGTTGATGTTTCTGGGAGCCTTGGGCTCTATAGACCCCGGTTCAAATCCGGGCAGCCCTATATTCTTCATTCCATTTTCGGGTGAATTAGCGTTGTTCGCTGAATTGCACGTTAAGAACTGCGTTATTAGGTGTTTTAAGTGGTTTTCAAACGTTTTACTGAGATTGAAGCCTAAGGCTTTTGACTTATCAACTAATTCTTTGTCAATGTATAGCACAAGATTGTGTTTGTGTCTCAAGTGTGTTTACATCCGAGGGCGCTTATTGGAACTTTCTATGTTATATATTTGGTCTTTTGTTACACTAATTTTCTAATTTTATAATTTCCAATACTTACCAAGTTAGAAGAAAATTCTGATTTTCTAAATTCTAAATTCTAAACGGGTATCCAAAATGTAAAATAAAATTTCTAAAATTTTCTTTAATTAGAAAACAGAATTTAAAAAAATACTCTTTAGTGTTTGCGTTTCTTGAAGTAGACAAGCAGACTCATAATAATAGCAAGTACTACAGAAGTTACTGTAGCAAAGGTTATTGAAAATAACTCCACTTCCGGAGTGGGTTCTGGAGTGTAAGTTGGTATTGGGGTTGGAGTAGGAATCACTGCAGGTTCAATCAATGGATGATTATCTTGAAGAATTTCATTATAGAAATATGGTGAATCACCTATTCCATCTCCATCACTATCAGTTCCATTATAGTCAACCCAAAAATTCATGTCAATTGTTTGTTGCTCGGACATCCACACTTGAACATAGTCATTTAAGTTATTGTAGGTAATGGTAATGAGGTTATTTCCTGAAACATAATTTATCGCAATATCAATATCATTGGTTTTGAAAGTGTTGAATTTGACCAAATGATTAGAAGAACCCAAAAATTCAATTCCAATTCCACAACTACTGATATAATTGTTCAAAATTGTGACGTTGCTTGCAGTGCCTCCAAAAGATATTCCAATATGATAGTTCAAGATGACTAAATTTGAAACTGTTACATTTTTTTTATTGGATAGATTAATCCCTCTTTGAGAGGAATCATCAGTTCCTATGAGAGCATATCCAGAACCATCAAGTGTAATGAAATCTTTAGAAACCATAATGCTACCAGAGATATTGTTGAGAAAAGTGTAGGTATTGTCATGTCTCTCAATCAAGTCTGTTCCGTCAACACTTCCATCCTCTCTGATGTATATGGTTTCAAAAGGCTGAGATTCAATTGCTTGAATAAGTGTTCCACATAAAAGAAAACTGAATAGAAGTGTCATGACAAGTGCCAGTGATAACGTTTTTCTCTTCATTAGCACCAACTCTATTTCTTCCTGTTTAATATCAGATTGTCTCTGTTGTAAAAGCGTTTTTATCAAGGTTTCTTGACATAACAAGCCCAGATCAAAGATTTTTAGTCAAGGTTTCTTGACTAAGCCCAAGTCAATTTCTAATTTTCTATATTTATAACCTAGAAGAAAAATATAATTTCTAAAATTTTATCTAAGTTAGAAATATAAACTGGAAAATCCGAGGGCATGCGAATGGAAGTTCTATGTTAAATATTTGGTCAATTCTTAAGTCGATGATTTTCTAATTTCAGAAATTCTTTAATGCGAAACATAATGGAAAATTTTAATAATCGATTACGAAAATTTCGGTTCTGCTTTCATTTCAAATAGTTTTGTAAGCACTTCGAATTGTTTTTCGTTTAGCTTTACGATCCAGACATTTCTCAAATAAGGTTCTACAGCTATTTCTCTGTTGGTTCTAGGACCAAGAAGAAGGAAAAGACGCAATAATCTACATAGCTCTCGCGGATTTTGAGAAAAGAACACATGATGTATTGGATTTGGTCTGTGACGAAAATGGAAAAGTTGACGCCGAAGACTGTCTAAAGTGTGTTGTTTGGGCTTGGCAACTAGGATTGGAGAATAGCAAACGTAAAAAGGCGACAGAAAAACTCCGGCTTTTTCGGAAGGGGGTGAACTAAAAATCGCGCGCGTTAGAATTATATTGGAAGCAGATGCGGAATCTGGATTAAATAATTGCCCATTTGTATTAATGCACAATCACCCTAGAGAGACGAAAGGCCTCATGGGAGAAAGAACCTTTGAATGGATATGTTTGACGACGTGTGCAGCAGTAATAACTCTTGAAGAACTCGCAAAGATCCTTAGGGAAGTGTCAGAAGAAGCGTTGAAGCGTTTGGAATGGGCAGTCAGTAAGATAAAAGAGCAAAAAGGAGACGACGAAAATTAGTCCACTTGACAAGTTTGAAAGCAAGGATTTCATTACAAAGTACAGTAATTTGTTCTCGAGGATCACTGACGCGCCAAAGAAATTCCAAGAAGCAGCCGCAATATTCCTGATTTCCACTATGGTTCAGCGAAACTGGATATTCAAATCCTTACCCGATACGCCAATTTTCAACGGAACAAACACACCCAAAGGAAAACTTCTAAACGTCTGGTTCGTAATTCTTGGAAAAAGTCGCATCACAAGAAAAACCCACGTAATAAGCAACATTGAATCAGCCATAAAAAAACTCAAGATGTAGAACGCTTTCTCAGCGAAGACCACACACCAGAAGCATTAATCCATGAAATGGCGCAAAAATCAAGCAAATACGAAAAAATGTAAAAACAGAAAAATCATAGCACTCAGCTGTTTGGCTTTGCGACGAAATCGCAGGTCTATTCCAGAAACTCAACAGAAAAGAATCTTACATGGCATCAATCGAAGCTTTACTCTCCAAACTATATGACGGTAGAACTTTCAGCAGAACAACAAGAGCAAGCGGATTAGATCTAATCCGAAACCCCTACCTAACAGTTTTTCTGGCTTCAACGCCCTATTTACCGAGGCTGTTTCAAACGGGCCAAGTCCAATTCGGATTCTTGAACAGATTTATCTTTATCAAAGTCGAAAAGAAAAAACGCAAACCACTGAGAACAACAAGCTTGAATGACGATGAAAGCAGAATGAAAACCGAGATAGAAGACTTCCTAAAAGCATTGCATGAACGAAAAAACCCAGTTCACCTCGAAATGAATCCAGAAGCAAAAAACCTCTACGACGTCTATGAAAGCATTGTTGAAGATAAAATCCAGCATGGAAACCTTGGAATAAAAGAAGGCTATATGGGACAGCTGCCGAATCTGGTTGTGAGACTCTCTTGTATCTATCTTATTAGCAGATTGTCCATCCGAGAAGTACAACATCCGGAATTGTCTCCTTTGATTGTGGAAAAGAACGACGTTGAAAAAGCTATAGCCTACGCTGGCAAGGCTTGGCAGTGGTTTGGTGAAGTCATAGAACTCATGCAGAAAGAAAAGAAAACAAAGCCTGTCAAAGAAGATCAAGCAAAACCAGCGATAATTGACTTTTTAGAAGACGAAAAAGCGCACCACTGGAAAGAAATCGCAGAATACGTTGACAAGACCGTTGGTGTAAAGCAGGCAAACGTCTACAAGGCTTTGAACAGGTTGGTTTCTGAGGGTGAGGTAGTGAAGGTAAAGCGGGGTTATTACAGATTGAAGAGTTCGGAGGCAGGTAAAAAAAGTGAGATTTAAGGTTGAAATCAATTTAGCTCTTATTTTTCTAATTATATTTCTAATCCGGGATTAATCTTAGAATATATTCTAATTTGATTACCCGGTTAGAAAATAGAAATATAAAACACAAACTCAAGCCAGCGCGCCACAGGAGGTAAAATCTTGAAAAAATATCGACATATGAGATACCTGCGCCAAACGGAATTGCTTCACTTCGTTTACCCAGAAACCGAGCTAATGTTTAAAGGAGAACCAACATACGACGAATTAATCGACAAATCTGAAGGTGAATACATTATCATAAGCACCAGTAATCAACATGGCACACGAACCTACCGAAAAAGAATAAATTAACAACAACTCTCATTCTTAATCTCCTAAAGCAAGCCAAAAAGCACAGAGCAGGACGCCGAGCAAACGCGGATTACAATTTTATGCCAACATCTTGTTTGACAGGGTAACAATCTCAACTTTGAAGCACCATTTCAACCAAATCAGCAGTTCTATCCTTCGAAGAGGCTGGGAATATTATTATTCTACTTGAATTCGAGACAGACTTTCCCGCCGCATCAAATGGTTTTCCCCAACTAACCCCTTAGGGCGTGAAGGATCATTCCAGGAACTTTCCAAAAAGATGGAGAAAGTTCAAACTCAAAGAAGCGTTTAATGAGCTCTGCATTGAATTCTCCACGATCTATGAACGCAATAGGCTTTGTTTTTGAGCGAAAAGGGGCACGAAGCACCATTTTTTGCACCTGAGAAAACATCAGCGCATTATGTCCAAATCCACAACCAGACTGTATATCATAAATTTCAGATCCTGGAAATGGTCCCCAAGGAGATGCACCTGACATAAAAACAGGACCTACAGAATAGTTCAGAGCAATCATGCCATAACGCAAGTCTCTGATAGCTCGCTCAACAGAATCGGCTACATTAGTATCCTTCATAGAATCCGGATGTACGAATATTATAGCGGCAAGTGTTCCTGATAGATTAGTGTTAGCGAATTCAACAGCTCGATCAATGTAGCTAGGTGTGTCAGGAGCTTTAATTTCTGTCTCACCGAGAAATCCAAAGAAACTTTCCATCTTAAAACAAACATCATCAGTGTCTTCTGGATTCAAACCAGCTATCAACGTCCACTGAGGTTGATTTTCAGTTTGACCACCGAATATCTCAGCCTCAGGGTGTGCCTTTATTAAAATCTGTTGTTGATCCTTAGTGCCTGGATAATAGGAACCAGGTAAAGGTCCTCTATCTAAGACTATGCGTATTTGATCCAAAAGTTGATCTTTTAAACTCCATGAAGCATGCTGTATCATAATACGGGGGATATGGCATACAGCACCTCCATTTTCGGCTATCAAAGCAACAATTGATTCAGCTTGATACTCTATGTCACTTTCACTCCAAGGACCGGGTACTACAATTAATGGAGCTATGCCCCCAAGTTCTGCAGCTATTGGTTTTTTCAATATTGGCGTGTGGCTTTCCTTGCGTTTGGCGCCTTCTGAACCAAATCCAAAAACAATTGATTCAAAAGTCTTGACTGAACCAGTCATGTATATTTCATCAACCAAGGAATGATTGCATAAGTACGCTCCTTCTTCAGACCCTCCATAGGCAAGTCTCATAAACCCAGGCTCGATAAGGCTAGCAAAGGCTTTCTCGAGAAAAGGACCAATATACACATTGATAGGGTTCAGTTTAAGTATTACAACTTGGTTTTCAACAAATAATTTACCCAAGGCATCGATAGGAGGAATACCAATGACATTTCCTGCTCCAAGAACAAGAGCAACTTTTCCTTCCTCGGTCTTTTCAAAGTATGATTTCGCCTGTGATTTTGGAAGACTATCAACGGTAACTCCTTCTTTCATCCAAACGTCAATAGTCATTCCCCCCCAAAAGAGCTTGTCGTAGAAATCTTGAGGGAGAACCTGTGCTGTAACCTGACCACTGGCAAGGGTCCTAATTGAACCAGGTATTTTGGGTCTTTCGTCCTTTGAAATATTTTTCAGGGACCGTTGGAGTGCATGCAAAAACCTAACTATGGAATATGGTAAGCCCCATTCATGAGCTTCTGAAATACCATTCATTGGATAGCCCTTAGCTTTAAGGCTTGCTTCCACCATTTCAGGTGCAATGGACGCGAAATCTCTTACCAGCCTATCTAGGATTTTAATTCGTTCATTGGCTGAAATGGAAATCCAAAGGTCCTTTTTCTGTTTTAGCGTCTGCAAAAAAGCATCCATTTCTTCTTTGTTGGAAATTGGAACAATGTTTCTACCAGTAGAAAATGAACTGGAAGTTGGATTATTCAATAATTAGCACCGATTATCCTAATCTGAAATTTTTTGTTTAAAAGCTTTTAGCGATAGAGTTTCATAAATGATGTATTCTATAGATCTATAGACAAAAACGTTTCAATTGAACGACAAACATAACGGCAAAATTACAGGGCCTATCTCAATCCGCTATTAATTCTTCTGTCGTCAAAATGTAATTCTCTAGTTTCCAAAAGACCAATATTATGCTCTGAAAAACGCGCTTTTTCTAGTTTAATAATATCTAGGAACACAATTCGTCTCTACTGATATACCTCACAAAACAAACCTCAACACACAACAAAAATTCCATGGGGTCTTTAGATGTTTTGTGGTTTCGGTTTTTCTAAGAGAGTTGTGCTTTTGTTTACCGTGTTTTTTATTTAGTGCGTTTTGGTATGGGATGATGCGTGAATGTAAAGTGTTCGTGGATAGTCATGCTCATCTTCAGTGGAGAAGCTTTGATGGCGATAGAGAGAACGTGTTGGTTAGGGCTAGGGAGAAAGGTGTCTTTCGTATAGTTAATATTGGTTTTGACGTTGCTGGTAGCGTGAAAGGTATTGAACTTGCTGAAAAGCATGAGGGCCTTTTTGCGACGATTGGTGTTCATCCTCATAACGCTGGGACGCTGAATGAGAAGACCGTGGATACGTTAAGAGAGCTCTCAACAAATTCCAAAGTAGTTGGAATAGGGGAAATTGGACTAGACTATTATAGAAATCTCTCTCCGAAAAGTGTTCAGAGAAAAGCCTTTGAAATTCAGCTTGCTTTAGCGGAGGAGCTGAAACTGCCTGTTATTATTCATGATCGGGAAGCGCACGACGATGTTCTTCAGGCTCTTTTGGGGTTTAAGGGGAAGATCAAGGGTGTGATGCACTGTTTTTCGGGAAGCAAAGAACTGGCTCAAAGATGTATTGATTTGGGGTTCTTTATTTCGTTCGCTGGTAATGTTACATACTCCAAAGCTTATGGGCTTCAAGAAATTGCTGAATGGATTGACCTGAAAAAATTGCTTCTTGAAACCGACTGCCCCTTTCTTGCGCCTCAAGAAATGAGGGGAAAACGTAATGAACCAAGCTTTCTTCCTTTGATAGCTAAAAAAATTGCAGACCTGAAACGTATGAGTATGGATGATTTGGCAGAAGCCACAACCAATAATGCAGAAGAAATACTGAAACTGCATTAACTACTTTGAGTGCACAGATTTTATTGAAGATCAACTCGTTAAGACATATTGTATCTAGTGTTTTGAGATAAGAGTACCTTTATTACTAGGTTTGTCCCCGCCTAGGGCAGGTGAGTTTGATGAACACTGATAAGACGCGAATGGTTGATTTGTCTAATTCGTTTGAAACCGTTTGGAATACGGTATCCGGCAAAGCTATTGAGTTGGAGACTGAGGAGTTAAGGACGCCTTTTGTTGTGAAGGCCAAGATGGCGAAGAGAAGAGGCTCTTCTATTGTTCAAAGGGTTTTGGTCTTTCTGAAAAACGATGGAAGCTGTAGGTTAAAGGAGTGCTCTAGATGTTACATGGAGGATTGGGGTTACTACTTTAATCATTTAGGGCGTGAAGGGCAGCGAATTGGAATGTATTGTAAAGCCCTAGATGCTTTGTAACTTCGAGAAGACAGTTGAAAGTAAAAGTAATCGGCGCGCGAGAGTTGACTAAATAATCTTCAATAAGTCAGTAACAGCGTTCAACTCACAATCTATTGAATCGCTCTTGACTTCTTCTATTTGACCATATTTTGAGATAGCTGTTCTTAAACCAAGCTTTTTAGCAGGCTCAATATCTCTTTGAACAGAGTCGCCCACCATCAAAATCTCTGAATTAACTAAATCTGGAAACTCCTTTCGAAGCTTATCCAACGCCATTTTCAATGGTAAACCTGTATGTTTACCGTTACCCGTATCTTCAAAGCCTACAACAAACCTGAAGTAGGATTCTATCCCCATCGCTAACAAACGTTGATACGCTTTAGTCTTGGGAGCATCTGTGACGATTACAGTGACTACTCCCTTCTCGTTTAATTTCTTGAGAACCAACTCTACATCGGGATACGGTTCTATAAGGGTAGCTTTCTTTTTCAAATAAGAATTTATTGCGGCTGCCAGAATCTTATGGTCAAACTGACCTACACCGCGGAGAAAATCAGTTATTGCGTAATCTGACTCAAGACCTAGACTAAGATAGGTATTCATTAACTCAGCAAAAGCTTCGTCTTCATCCATGTCTAACCCAGTTGAAATCATGGCTTTAACAGCAGCTCTGCATGATTCTTTCTTCATGCGCATGAAATCGATAAGCGTATTGTCCAAATCGAATATTACTGCCTTAATTTCTTGCATACAAGCGGATAAGGATAAAAACGGATGTTTAAACATTTTTTCCTTTCCATTTGTCTTCCAATTGCAATCTTGAAACAAGCCAGCTGGAACTTAATTGCATTTACCTATAGTTCATAAAGTTCTATTAGAACATTACACTACCTAGAGATTAGAAGCGATAGCAATGACTAGCCTTACATTTTATGGTGGAGTAAACGAAATTGGCGGCAACAAAATCCTTCTAGAGGATAAGAAAACCAAGATATTCTTTGATTTCGGGCAATCCTTCAATTTTGGAAACCAATACTTCACAAGCTGGCTTTCTCCCCGAAGAATCAACGGGTTAAGAGACTACTTCGAGTTTGGATTATTACCTAGGCTTAAAGGTGTATACAGCAAAGAACATTTAGAGCACACCGATCTTCCATATACGGAACCGCAAATAGACGCTGTGTTTTTATCTCATGCTCACTTCGACCATATTGAACACATAAAGTTTCTATACCCTAAGATTCCAGTGTATCTAGGAGTAGGCACTAAACTTTTCATTGAAGCGCAAGAGGAAACAAGCACCTTCTGCAATTACTGTGAGCACAACTACAGAACCTTCAGAACAGGAGAAAAAATTGCGGTTGGAGACCTCGAGGTTGAGCCAGTGCACGTTGACCATTCTATTCCAGCAGCTTATGGCTATTTGATTCACACTTCAGAAGGAACAGTGGTTTACACTGGAGACATGAGGGTTCACGGACCAAGAAGCGATATGACAGAAGAGTTCATCGAAAAAGCATGTGAATCTGAACCTATAGGTATGATCTGTGAAGGAACACGTATGGCACCTGTGGAGAAACGACAAAATTACTCTGAGCAAGAAGTGAAGCAGAGGAGTAACGAAATTGTTTCTTCGACTGATAAAATCGTGTTTGTCACTCACTACAGCCGGGACATGGACAGGTTCCGGAGCCTCTACACCGTAGCCAAAGAGAATAATAGGAAATTTGTAGTTTCAACGAAGACTGCGTATCTGCTGAGCAAACTTGTTGACGACAAACGTTTAGATCTGCCTGACCCCTCAGAAGATGAAACCATAAGAGTCTACTACAAACGAAAGAAATCAGGAGGACACCAGGAAAAAGACTACTACACCTGGGAACGCCCATTCCTAGAAAAGAAAGTAACATGCGAAGACATACACGCAAGTCAAAGCGAGATAGTTATGGACTTGAACTTCTACCAGTTTGCAGAACTAATTGACATTAAACCTGACGCTAACAGCCATTTTATTCACAGCATGAGCGAACCTTTCAGCGAAGAAGACATAGAAGACGAAGTAATGCACAACTGGCTTAACCATTTCCATATTAATTTTCATCAGCTTCACGCTTCTGGCCATATGAACAGAGAGCAAATAGTGGAAAGAATCAGCAGAGTCAAACCAAAGAGAGTATTTCCTATTCACACTGAAAACCCTTACCTGTTTCAAAAAACTTGTCCAAACGTTGTAAATATTAGGTGCGGGAAAAACTACAGCTTAGAGTGATGGAAAGGGCGCGCGTGGTACAGTTTTCGTCAGTAATCAATCGCTCTGTTTTCAGCAAAAGTGAATTTGAAATTCATATTGTAAAATCATAAGTCAGTTAAATACTGTATCTCAATTTCGTTTAAAGATGAAAAATCGTGAAACACAAATTTAGTTCCAAAGAAAGAAAAGAACTTGAACTTGAAATGGCAACCGTTTTCAGTGAAAAACTCCAGATGCTTTCAACAGAACTGCAGCAGATATTGTTGGATGACCTTGTTACAGCCTTTGAAAACAGGCTGAACGTTTTGAAAGGGGCACAATTAACTCTGGAGTTTGAAGTACCTGAGAGTGTTGAGTGTGAGACGTTCTAAACTTGAAATGTATGTAGACATTCTTTCGGTATTGTCTCATCGAGGTCCGCTTAAACTTACTCATATCATGTACAAGGCTAACGTTAATTGCAGCGTGCTTAAGGAATATCTAGATTTTTTAATCAAACAGGAACTTGTGGAAGAAAGCCCTGTAAGAAAAGGTCGCATTGTTTACGCAGCCACTCAAAGGGGTTTAATGGTGCTGAAATACTTCAGGGAAATAAAGCAGGTGCTTCCCATCGTGGAAGAAGATCAGAGGAGAACACCTCCACTCTTCTAGAAACGAGTGATTAAGAAAAACAAGTTTACTCAATTTCGCGCTCAAAGTTTTTTGCTTAGAAAATCAACGCGCTCCCCATTTCTAAGCTTTACATAATTCCCGAAATTCAACTAAAGTACGCATGCAATCTGTGTGTAATCCGTAATCAGCAAAGCTAGCAACATAAAATCTGAGGTTAAACGAGTTTTTCGCCGCAGTTTCGGCAGAATGTGTCTCCAGCAGAATTCTTTTCTCCACATTTAGGGCAACTGACTGCTTCTCGGCCAGCCACTCGCTTAACACTTTCTCTAGCCTTGTTAAATGCTTTCTTCATCTCTTCTGAAGCCGTCAAGAAAGCCTTTTCCAACTGTTTCTCCGCGTCAGAAAACATTTCGCTGTAAGGCGTAGAAACATTGGCTTCAACGCCTTTAGCTGTTTTCACACCGCAATTAGGGCAGAAATACGCGTTTTCAGGCAGCTCCTTGCCACACTTAGAACAATACACCATACTCTTCACCTAAGAAACAAAATTAAAATGGTTGCATAAAAGTTATACGCTATTTATTTGGGAATTATCTGAGAGCGTTAAGTAATCTTGCTATCATAACACAAAAATCAGCTTTTCTCATCGTCTTTCTCAGTTATTGATCTCCAAGAGGAGATTAGCTCTTCTTTGCTTGCTTGTAGAGTTTTTGCCTGTTCCTTTTTGACTTCTATTATGAGGTTTACCACCTCTTCGAAAGGCACTGCCATAAACTCTAGAGGATATTCGACAGAAGCTTGCACAATATTTAGATTTTGCAAATCTTTTAGGCTTCTACGGGCTTTCCTCTCAGGCAAATTCAACGCTGAGGCGATTTCTCTCATTGTTTGAGGTCCAGTTCGAGCAAGAAATACGAAAACGTGTACATCACCACTTGAAAGCCCGAGACCCCTCAGAGCTTTATTTACTCTTTCTTTACTCAATATGACCAATTCCTCAGAGATAAAAGACAAAAAAAGAGGAGATCCTAGTTTGTGTTAGGTTTAGGTTTGATGGATTTTTGGTTTAGTTTGCTCTAGTTGAAGTATGCCTCAAATTCGTAATGATACCCATGACCTCCTAGAATATCAGTCATTGTTCCTTTTCCTCCAAGACCTTGTAGGTCACCTGTTCCACTGACTATCGTAAAGGCGTCATTAACAATTTTGATTTTTAAATCGCCAGTACCTAATTCGGCTATATACGCATTTTCTATAAAGTAGAAGCCAGTTGTCTGCGTGCGCATGTTATCTTGCATTGTCATAACTTTTATTAAAACCCAATTGCCATCGCAAACTCCACCTGCAACATCCATAAACCAATCATCTTCAACAGCGTCATAATGTTCAGAACCTGCAGTTATATCTCCTTTCAGAACTACTGGCATTCCTTCAACCTTGACAATTCTGTTCCAGCTTGGGGCAGGGAGTTTTCCTGAAGCTTCTCCTGCAAACCAGCCAGTTAGATAAGGACTTAATGTTGGTATATGCGGAGTTCCTGGAGGCCACATATAATGGGCAAGTGTACCCTCCAATGTGAAAGTTTCCTTAGTTGCAGATGCAAAAGACAATGGAAACACAAAAAGGGCTACAGTTAGCAAAGCAACAAATAGAGATAAACTTTTCTTTTTCATCCTTTCACCTCCCTTTATATCGAATAGACCTAGAATTCAGATTAGGTCACCGAAAAAAAGAGTCCATTTATGTATTAAGATTATATTTGTCTCAAAAGCTAGAGACAGCTGTAGCGGAAGATTGTAAAGTGAGCAGAAAAAACATTAAAGAAACTCTCAAAGAGTTTGGATTGACTGAAAAAGAGGCAGAACTCTATATTTTTTTGGCGAAACACGGTGTTTTAACTGGCGGAGAAATCTCAAAGCAAACAAAAACTCATAGACCTATTGTATATAGAACTCTTAAGAGCCTTCAGAAAAAAGGTGTGGTGGAATCAACTCTTGAGTCTCCAATTCGTTTCTCTTCGGTACCCTTTGAAAACGTGCTGGAAAAAAACATTAGGGCAAAATATGAGGAAGCTACTTTATTAGAAAAGACAAAAAATAGTTTGCTCAGTGACTGGAAGAAAGTTTATGGCACCAGAATAGTGCCTGATATTGGAAAATTTTTTGTAATTGAAGGAAACCGGAAAATCTATTCCAAGATCTCTCAAATGATACAACAGGCAAAAAGCCGTTTCTCAGCCATTTTAACAGTTCCGGAATTAGTTAGGAACGAACAATTTGGAGTTTATGACGCTATTTACAATCATCCATTAAAATCACAGATCAAGTTTCATTTTCTTACCGAGTTGTCCCATAAGAACCTTAAGGCAGTGAAATTACTGCAAAAAAAACTCAAAGCAGATTTTGATCTTAAAGTAAGAAAATACAGTTTAAGTTTTGCAATGCTTCCTAGAATGGCGATAAGAGATAACGAAGAAGTTATGTTCTTTATCTCGCCAAAAAGTGATATGTTTAGCGCAGGACAAGATGAAGCGTGCATTTGTACCAATAATGCGTCTCTTGTACAAGCTTTAATGGGTATCTTTCAAGATTTATGGTTAGATTCAATAGATATATATCAAAGAATTCAAGAAATTGAAGCTGGCAGGTTCAGAGCAAAACCGTTACTCACACCTACAGTTACTTCTTCCAAAGATTATAATGAAGCTTTTATTGAAGTGAAGAAGTATGCAAGACAGCTTCCCTATCTGGAATCAAGACTGGAGAGGATAGAATATTCCTTGCCGAAATTGGTGGGTCGAGAAAAGGAATTATTGCAACTGGAAGAGATAGCAAAAAAGACTATTGAAGGAAATGGAAAAGCTGTATTGATCTCTGGAGACGCTGGAATTGGCAAAACACGACTTGCCAATGAACTTGCTAGTTATGCTAAATCGCAGAATTTCAAGGTG
>SMTZ1_10004898_pt1 | contig 13441 bp, 11 predicted proteins | sample DeeMarSWOR136_30_FD_25667 | JGI IMG/M metagenome (IMG submission 25667) | reverse complement strand
GTTGTTGTTCCTTATGAGGTTTCAAGCTTTATTGTGGAGACTTCTTTAGGGTATATGGGTTATGATTCTTTTTTTTCGAGGATGATAGTTCAGGCGACGCCTAAAAGCGTTTTAAAGGCACATATATATCTTGAACCTGAGGTTTCTATAAGTTTTCCTTTGATGAAGATGACTGAGCTTGAATATGAGTTTTATAAGTTTGGAGGTTCTTTGGAGTTAGACGAGCTGAGGGAGAAGAAGAGAGTTCCTGGTGTGGATAAGCAGCTTATTTTAATAGAACCTACGGAGACTGGTCATAGGGAGTCCCCTGTGGTGGGGAAGGAAAGTGTTGTAGCGAAGAAGCTTGGTGTTAGTTTGTCTATTGTGAAAGAGAGAGTGAGAGTCCTTACGAGACGTGATCAAGTAGGGCGTACTGGTGTTTATTTTAAGAGGGAGTTAGCGCCTTTTGAAGGTTTTGAAGAGGTTTTTAATGAGATTTTAGCTAGGGATCCTGCTATAAAAAGGAGGCTAAAAAAATATGGTAAATAAAGGGGGTGATAGTGAAGGAAAAAAAGGGAGAAAGAGAAAAATACGAAAAAATATTGGAGGTTCTCCCTATATTGGAAAGCTTTCTAGAGGGTGTGAGCTTTGTTTAGAAGGGGCTAAACTTGTTCTCTTAGTGACGGGGCTTTGTGATTCAAAATGTTATTATTGCCCCTTATCAGATAGAAGGAAAAGTAAGGATGTAATTTATGCTAATGAAAGAAGCATTATAGGGGATGAGGAACTCTTAAAAGAGGGTCAGATCAGTGATGCTGAAGGGGCTGGAATCACGGGAGGTGAGCCATTTATGGTTTTTGAGAGAACCCTTCATTACATAAAACTTTTGAAACAAGAGTTTGGACAAAACTTTCATATACATCTCTATACTACAGGAAAAATGGCAACAAAAGAGAAGTTGGAGAGACTTCATAAAGCGGAGTTGGATGAGATAAGGTTTCACCCTGTGGGTAGAGACTCTCTTGAAAGGTTGGGAGATGCTTTAGAATATGATTGGAAAGTTGGTGTGGAAGCTCCAGCAATACCGCAGGGAGGGGAGAAGTTGATTAGGATTGCGAGTTATTTAGAAGAAGTGGAAGCTCATTTTTTCAATATAAATGAACTGGAGATTTCAGAAACCAATTTTAAAGAGTTAGATGAGAAAGGATTTAGGTTAAAAGAAGGTACTTTTGCAGCTGTGGAGGGAAGTGAAGAAACGGCTTTGAAAGTCTTGGATTGGTGTAGAGAAAATGTTAGAAAACTATCAGTACATTATTGTCCTACATGGATAAAAGATGGTGTACAGCTGAGAAACAGGTTGTTAAGGAGGGCGAAAAATGTTGCAAGACCTTATCAAGAGATTACTGAGGAAGGATTGTTGTATTTTGGGATTATAGAACCTATATCTAGTGGAGGAGATTTGAAAGAGGAAGAAAGGGCACAGTTTGAGGGGATAGTGCGAATATTAAGGAAGAGGTTTGAAGTACCGATTGAAATGTTGAGAGTAAATCCTAAAAAAGGTAGGGTAGAAACTGCTTGGTATATCGTGGAGGAAATCGCGCCACACTTAAAGAGAAAGGGATTGAAATGCGCTACTGTAGAGGAATATCCAACAAAAGATAGGCTACAAACTTTGTATCTACCCTTATAATACTGTATATTTGAATCAAGCATATTCTGATGAATAAATAACTAATTTTTTACGCAATTTTAACAGGAAAAGGTTTTTAGGTAGGTAGAAACTTAGATTTTTGTTCTTTTTACAAAACAAATATGGTTTATATTTTGGCTTTTAATGACTTTATCCATGTTTTTAAATGTTGTAAGGTGGCTTTATTTAATGGAGCAGTATGAGAGTCCCTTTGGTGCGACTAGACGAACTGCTAAAGTGATCTGGCTTGGGATGTTTTTTGGAACTTGTGCTTATTTATTGGTTGCTGTTTTTATAGCAAGAGAAGTAGCTTTTGATACAGCTGAAGAAGATCTTAATTTGATAGCAACAGGGATTGGAGTTATTGCCTTTTTTAACGCGCTTCTTTCTAAATGGATACCTGAACAGTTATTTGCGAGTTTACGTAAGGATTGGAGTCCTTTTACTGCATGGATAATAAGTTTAACCCTTGCAGATACCGTAGCGCTTTTTGGTATGATTATAGCATTTTTGGGTGCAGATTTAATCGTGATGGCGCCCTTTTTTATCGCAGGCTTCGGTCTTATGATCTATTATCGTTTGCAGTTGGATAACTATTGGGTTAGGTTTGCTGAAAGATCCGAAATCTATACATAAGCAAAAAGCTTTCTATTAAAGATGTTTTTAGGTGTTTTTTATTGAGGATTTTAGGCGTATTGTTTGACTTAAACGGTGTTTTAGTAAATTCCCTTGATCTACACGCCCAAGCTTGGAGTAAAGCACTCACCATGAACAACTACCCTATAGAGAAGGAAGAGCTAAAAGGGAATCGTTATTTTGGAAAGTATGGTGGTACTGAGCTTGTAAAGCTTTTAAACCAGGATATAAGTGATGATTTAGCGCAAAAAATAGTGGAAGACTATGAAAAAGAGTATAGAGAGCTAGCGGAAAAGCAGTTAAAATCTTTTCCTGACACAGAAGAAACCCTTAAGCACCTTGAGGGAATGGGGCTTAAACTTGGTATTATAGCAAATGATAAGAGGGAAACTATTGAAAAAGATTTAGTAAAAGTAGAACTTAAGGATTATTTTGAAGTATTTGTAGGACTCAATGACGTTAAAAAGGGCAAACCATCCCCAGAAATGATCTTGATAGCTTGTAAACGCTTATTTATAAAACCATATCATGCAATTGTAATTGGGGATTCAACAAGTGAGATGATAGCAGCAAAACAGGTATTATCTTTAAGCATAGGAGTAACAACAGGAGCTTGTACAGCAGAAGAATTAAAGGAAGCTGGAGCCCAGTTCATTGTCGATAAACTGATAGAAATAGTCCCTATAGTAGAACGATTTGGCTGAAAATCAGTAAGAAAATAAAAAGTTCAAGATTCTTTTTAGACTAATTCTTTTTTGATTTTTAAGCAGGTATTGCAGTGAATATGTTGTGTTTTGTGCGTACTACTTTAATAGAAATTTTTTTTCCGATGGGTAGATTACAATTTATTACTTGAATGAGGCGTTCTCCAGATTGAGCTAAAACTGTTTTCGGAAGCCTCCCCAGCCCTATTATTCTGGCTTCTAAAACTTCTCCCTTTTTAAAAGGTTTTGGAATTGATTGCTTTGAATGTATCCCAAAATCTTCTTTTAGGAGATTTAAAGGCTTAATATCAAACTCCTCTTCAAATTTTTCAAGATATTCGTAAAAGCTTTCCATCTTCCTAAACCTTACTTTTTTAGGAGTTCTACCAAACCTATATCTTAAACAGTTTTGAATACCTAATATAGGAGATTTTTGAGCCTCACCCCTCTTTTCGAGGAGATTTTTTGCAAAAAGTACTATCTCTTTTATGTCTCCATCATTGATTCCAGGGACCCATACTGGAGCGATTAAAAGATCAATTTTTGAATCGAAAATAACAAATTCAGCTATTTCAACTACCTTTTTTATATCGTAACTTTTTATTCCTGAGATCATTTTCGCTTTTTTTGGATCTAAAGAGTTTATTGATAGATTGATCCTTGTGAGACCTGCCTTTTCAAGATTTTTTATGAAACTTTTATCAAGGAGGGTTCCGTTGGTCTGCATCGAGATAACTTCTATACCCGGGACTCTACTAAGATCTTTTAGTAGATCTAAAAGATATGGATATATTGTAGGTTCTCCTTGAGCATCGATATGAGCTTCTAAATTTTGAAAACCTTTATGAGTAGCTACATCCTTGAAAACCTCTATCAATTGCTCTGGATAGGCCATATAATCTACTTTTCTCGTTTTAGAAAAAGGGCCTTCATCGACACTACACATGATACAGGCTAAGTTACAGCCTGTGCAAGGCTTTACCTCTATCAAGTTTGTACCACGATCTATTATGCCTATAAAATCGCTTCCCATCAATGGAAAACCTCGATCTAAGAAAATTAAAGTCCTTCCAGTGAAGTAGTTTTGAGCCGTTTCTCCCAAAGATCTTGAACAAAACTCTTCCAAAAGTTTTACCAATTCGTGTTCATCAACCTTAAAAGAGGCTTCCAAATAGAAAACCAGGTTTCCAGCTTCCTCTAATATATCAATGCTTAAATCACTGCTTCCAAGGCGATTACATATGAAAGCATAAAGCTTCTTTAAATCTAAAACTCCCTTCACAGATCTCTTATAGGAGACAAAAACCCTATCCCCTAAGAACTCTATAGGAAAAAGATCAAAAAAACGTGATAAATTAACAGTTAATGAAGACATAAAATCACATATAAAAAAATAAAAGGTTGAATAAAATTTTTTGTGTTTATTCTCCGAAAAGCTTTTTCCTTTTTTCAAGAATGTGAGCTTCTATTCCATCCACTGCTTTTATTGGGTCATCTTCCCATACGACCTTACCGCCAGTTAACTCTTCTACACCTTCTGTTACTAAAGAAACGAGGTTTGGTGCTCCTGTGATGGGAAGTGTTGGAGATACATGGGTGTAAAGACCAAAAGCTATTGCGAAAATAGCGTCTATTGTGGCTTTCTGCTCCATCCATTCTGGGGCAGTAGCAGCTATCGGAAGATCGGGTACTGGGACATTCAGGGCTTCTGAAACCAAGCCTACTAGGTAGGCTGCTCTTCCTGTATCGGTACAAGTTCCAAAGCTTAAAACTGGAGGTATGTTTAAAGCTTTACAAACCTCTTTTAATCCTTCACCTGCTAGTTCTTGAGCTTCAAGATTTGTTAAGCCACCAACTTGAAGGGCGCTGACTCCACACCCCATCCCTAAAACCAAGAAGTCTCTCTTTATTAGTTCTTTAGCTACAGCAATAGTTGTTACATCTTGTCCATTGTTTTTTAGCGTTGTACAGCTTACCAAAGCCACAATTCCTTTAATTTTTCCTTTCTTTATCACCTCAAATAGGGGTGATAAAGAGCCTCCAAGAGCTTCTAGTATGGACTCAATCGAGAATCCTACAATAGCTTTTTGCTTAATTTGTGGAACATGGGATGGTTTTCCGTTGCGTTTTTTGAAATTTTCACAAGCAATCTTTATAAGTTCCATAGCTTGTTCTTCAGCTTCCTCTGGAAGATAATCTATTCTTTTTTCACAACCTACAAGGCTTACAAGCTTAGATATGGGAACAACAGTGCTATTATATTTCTCAGCGTAAAGACATAGAGCCGGAACGCTGCAGTTCATATCGGCAGCCAAGAGATCTACTGCTCCTGTAGCTAAGACCATCTCTTCATTTAACCAATTTCCAGTCATACCTACAAAAAATTCATCTCTAGGATATCTCTGTAAGAGTTCTTGACCTGTTTCTATGGAGCCGATGACTCTAAGACCTTTAGCTCCCACTTCTTTAGCCAGCTGTTGAACTGCTGGTTTGTGAGCCAACTCTATCATAAGAGCGCCTAAAAACGGTTCGTGTCCATTAGGAAGTATGTTCACATATTCTGGGTCTAAGACGCCTAAATCGACCTCTGTTTCATGAGGTGTTGCTGTGCCAAAAAGTACATCTTGAGCAAGTTCTAAGGCTAGTTGGGCGGTGTAAGCGGTTCCTATTCCCATCTTTAGAGCTTTTAAGGCAAGGGAGACATAATTACTGTCAACGTTGGTTAAACAGCTTGAAGTAGCACACATGATCTCGTGGAGAAGACCACCTGGAAATATTCCTAGTTTTTTCCAAGTTTCTTTCCTTTCTTCTGGGGCGAAAGTTTCCACCATAATAGAAGGAACAGTCTGGTCTTGATTCAAATCTTCTATCATTATATCCGCTACCTTTACAGCCAATTCGTTTACAGGTAGAGAGGGATCCACTCCCAATTTTTCAGCCAAATTTTTGAGCTTTTTTTCATCTTTTATTTTGAACGGTGCTTTTCCTTCTCCTGTGGCTTTCAAGGTTTTGAAAACTTCGTTGGCATGATAAGCGTAAGTGGATGCTCCTAATATGTTTCTTATAAGCATGTTTCTCATAGCCATCCCGTCAGCATTTATACCGCAAACTCCCCTTTCTGCTAAAGGATGATATCTTGGTTTTATTCTGCAAGGTCCATTAGAACATAAAGCACAACGAATACCCTCAGAACAAAAAGTACACCGCTTTCCTTGAGCTTCAAAACGGTCAAAAACATTGGTCAATTCTTCACCATGAACTCTTTCATACATCTCTTTTATCGACTCATGGGCACTAATCTTTTCTTCAGACAATTCTCAAACACTCCTTTAAAAACTTAAATTATTTTGAGATAAACGTAAAAAACTAGTAGATTTTTTTTATTAAAAATGCTTCTGAATATATAAGAAATTGATATATGTAAATTTTTTATATATGAATTTTTAGAAAAAATAAAAAAAACTTTTAAAAATTTTTAAACAAGATCAGTTTAAAAAATTAAATATATTATGTTATTACTAATCCATAGGAAGTTTTTCGTCTTTATAAGGGGATTAATTTGAAAGAAATTTTTGTTAATTATTATAAGATTCGAGATTACTGGATAGCTTTCGGTTACGATTTATCGAAAAAAAAAGTGGTTTTAACTTTTATACCTAAAAAAAACAAAGAGGTTTTACTAAAAGAGATAAAGCAACTGGATAAATACTTAGAGAAAAAAGTTCTGAAAGTCAGAATAAGAGACGGCGTGAAAAATCGGAATTTATTAAGTATAGCAGAAACGTTAATGGATGTTTATGAGGGGAAAAAGAAGAGTGAAATTATTGATTATGAATATCCTTACGAAATTACAACTTTTGCTAAAAACGTTTATGATGAAGTATCAAAGATCCCGAGAGGGTTTGTATCGACTTATTCCGATATAGCGAAGCGGGCTGGTAAATCCTTGGCTGTAAGGGCTGTGGGTAACATTTTATCAAAAAACATTCTAGGCGTAGTAGTTCCTTGTCATAGAGTGATTAAAAAATCTGGAGAAATTGGCGGTTATGGAGGAAAGAAAAATAACAATACTAAAAAGCGAAAAATCCTTGAAAAAGAGGGAGTGAAAATCTCTGAAAAAGGAGTTGTCAAAAAAGAATCATTCTTTAAATAATATTTAAAAGAAGGAGGTAGGGCTTATGGGTCGTATTATTGTTGAGTTCACTGTTATACCCCTCGGAACAGGAGATCCTGGTGTTAGTGAGGAGGTAACAAAAGCGGTTAAAGAAGTAGTGAATTCTGGATTAAAATATCAGCTTACGCCTTCATGCACTATAATAGAAGGTGATGACTTATCTGAAGTTATTGAAGTTGTTCTTAAAGCTCATGAAGCAGTTTTTGAATCGGGGACAAAAAGGGTTGTAACCCGCATAAATATAGATGATAGAAGAGATAAAAAGCGAACAATGGAAGAAAAAGTTGAAGAAGTCATGAAAAATCTCTAAAAAGAAAGATTAGGCCAAAATACTAGTTAAATTCTTTATTTGTTATTAGAGGAGGGAGTGGTATAAAGTTTGACTTCTTTCCACTCTTCAGGATTTACTATGATTGAGTCTAGCATACCCAATAACAGCGTGTTGTTACCAGTAGTTGCTTGTTCTTTACAAACGTTGTAAAATCTGTCTGGCCAGAGGCCTAAGATTAAAAGATTTTCTTGATCAACTAAATTAAAAAGCATTCCCACCTGGGTATCATCCCTTTTATAAGTGATCATGATTAGAAACATTGTTTTCGAAGAGAAATCCTCTTTTTTAGGTGATCTTACTTCTTTTATGCATTGAATTTCTTCGTAATTCTCCTGTTTCTCTATTTCTCCCAAAAAATCAGTGATAAAATCAAAACCTAACTTTACATTAAATCTGCTAAAATCAGCAAGGTTAAGCTTTTCATCTGCTTTTTTACCCAACTTCTCCCCTTCTAATATAATACTCCATTTCTTTTTTTTAAAAAACGCCAAATTATCCATCACCCCTTAAAAGATTATTAAAGGAATACTATTTTCTCCCTTAAAAATTTTTATTTAATTTTTATTAGTATTAGGGGGTGGCGCCGGGGAGAGGATTTTCGCCAACGTAGCTATAGAAACTACGTTATTCTCGAACCTCCGACCGCCTGGTTTCAACCATCTTTTCTGGAGATTGGAGTTCGAAAAACATACCAAAACAGATGATAACAGCCAGGCGCTCTACCAACTAAGCTACCCCGGCATCAATTAAACTATCTTGTTTAAACCAATAAAACCCAAATTTAAAGAAGAACACATACAAGAAATAGAAGATGTAAATATACATTTTTATACTTTTTTAATTGAAACCTCTCACTTACTGTCTTTTAAATAGACTATAGTAGAATATAAAAATACGATCGTTTTAAAAAATGGGGGACTGAAGGCTAAAGGTATGAAGGCATCTTTTTATTCGGTGATTTAAGATGAAACAAGTTTTGTTTGTTTGTGTTGAAAATGCGGGTAGAAGCCAGATGGCTGAAGCTTTTGCTAACCATTATGGAAAGGGAAAATTAGTAGCTTCTAGTGCAGGTACACTGCCTTCAGAGAAAATTAATCCGCTTGTCGTAGAAGCCATGAAAGAGAAAGGTATTGATATATCGGAAAATAAACCGAAGTTGATAGATAGAAAAATGATTGAAGAAGCTGATATTGCTATTATGATGGGGTGTAGTGTTGAAGAAGTATGCCCTGCTCCTTTATTGAAAAAATCGATTAACTGGAATCTTGAAGACCCTAAAGGTAAAAAATTGGAAAAAGTTAGACAAATCAGGGATGAAATAGAAAAAAGGGTTTTAAAACTGGTTTCAGAAGTCGATTAAAATGTTGTGGTGGGCCCGAAGGGATTTGAACCCTCGACCTTTACCGCGCAAAAATTTAAAACATTAGTGCGTCGCGATTTCCAACCTCTTTTATTATAGTATAGAACGAGGTTAACGGTTATCAGTCGCGCGCTCTAACCAGGCTGAGCTACGGGCCCTCTTTTCATTTTAAAAATTTCTTTTCAAATCATTTTTTCTATTTACTGAGAAAATTTGAAGGATTCAATCATTTTTATAGATATATAAAGATTAAAAAGTTAACGTTACCGCTTTAAACTATGTAAATCCCTTTCTTTCTCTATCTGTTTTAAAATTTTATCATGACTAACAGATTTATCAAAACATTTTAAATGGATTCTCCGATAAAGAAACCTCTTTCTGGTAAAACTGTGTAAAGTAATGGTTTATTTAACCATCTTGGTAAGGAAGCTTTTAAAACTACTATTTTCTTTTCGGGGACTCTTTCAGATTCACCGATAAATAGCTTTATCACGACCTCGCTTCTGCTTCCAAGCATGGCTAAAGTGCTATCTTTCACAGCGGATGGGTTTAAGACAAAGATAGTGCATCCCAAAGGCCTGTACTTCGTAGCCATTAAATAAGCAAGTTTTAATGCTTCATTCTCTCCACACCACTGAACGACTGTGGTAAGTGATAAAACGACTCCTAAATAGCCCCCCTCTTCTGACTTTTCTAGTAATTCTTGCCAAATAGTGTTATAATAGTTTGTTATATATGAGTAGTCTGTTGGTCTTTTACAATAATATTTCTCGGGTTTATAGAACTTCTCTAAACTAAAAGCATGGGTGTAAAAATCAGCTAAGATAAACTCGTTTTTCTCCTCAAAATGTTTAATGTTCCATCCAAATTTTTCCATTTTTTCTCTAACTTCTGAAGGAGGATAATCAAAAACAGAAAGCAGTCCCTGTCCTCCCTCTTTAACATGAGAATACAACATTTCAAAAGCTAAAGCTTCAGGATCAGTGCCTATATCTCCAAGCAAAAGAATAGATGAATTACGAGGAAAACCTCCCCCTAAAACTTCATCTAGTTCACGTATACCTGTAGAAATAATCCGCATATTTCCTTCACCTTAAAAAATTTAGCACAATTATTGAGTATTATTTCTAGAATCTTTTAGTTCTTTCTTAACATCTTCGGGAGGTAGTAAAGACTCTCTTAAGATGTATCTTGCTTCCTTCTCCTCCAGTACTCCTAAGTCAAGAACCATGTATATTGTTCCGTCAAGCGTCGCGATTTTATCGTTTAATATTTGGATAATGTGTAAAAATCTTTCGAACCCCGTCATACTAATAATGTACTCGATACCTTCGAATAGAACCACGCCTTCTGGTGCGCGTTTGAAGAACTCTGAGATGACTAAGAGTAGGGTCATAGTATCTGATGGGTCCACACACACAAGTTCTTGTACACGGTTGGAGGTCAACCAAACCATTTCTATCTCTCTACTAATCTTTCTTTGAAAACGCGGAGGGAAAGTTCGTGTAATAGCTAGAGCTGGACGGTTTGCATCCTTTCTCGAGCGAAAGAGAGCATAAGCTTCATTTTCTCTATCCACCGGGAAAAGAAACAGTGATCCCCTCTCATCTATACCAATTTTAGGGATCGGTTGAGTGATCAAAATATCACGCTCAAGCTCTACTCGTTTTAAGAGTTCTTTTAATGACTGTTGTAATTCTGCTTTAGACTTTTCCAGTTCTTCTGCCCGTTGCTTAAGTGTTTCCTCTGCTTTTTTTTGCTTAGTGATGTCTCGGAAATACCAAATTCTACCGTGGTATTTTCCGTTTGAATCCATTAAAGGAGAAGAATATCTATCAAATACTTTCCCATCCTTAAATTCAATCTCATCTCTGCTTTTTTCATCTTGGTGAGCATAAAGATATTGTACTTTTGTAAGGAACTTCTCAGGATATTTTAGCTGGTTTAAGACGTATTGAAGCATTTTTTCATCATCTTTTGTATCTAATATCTCTTGAGGTATATTCCACATTTCTCCAAAACGTTTATTGAACAAAATAGATTTTCCTTCATTATCTACTACCAAAATACCATCAATTGATGTTTCAGATTGTGCCTCTAAGAGAGCAGATTTAAATAAAAGCTCTTCCTCAGCTTTCTTACGCTCAGTAATGTCAGTTACTGTTCCGAGGATAGCTTTTTCGCCTTCATAATTTATCAATTTTGAAGTCAGTATTGCTGAAATTCTTTTACCATCTTTGGTGATAAGGTCATAATCTAATGGTTCAACCTCTTCTTCAATCAAATGTTTGCTAAAATTTATCTTTACTTGCTCTAGATATTCTGGCGCAATCAACTTTAAAAAGTCAAAATCTGGTGAATAGAATTCATCCTTTGTATATTTCATAATCTCTTCGCATTTCTTATTGGCATAAACTACTTTCCCTTTCTTGTTGATAAAAATCATGTTTGGCGACTGTTCGGCTAGAGTTCTAAACTTTTCCTCAGATTCCCGTAGAGCTTTTTCTGCTATTTTACGCTCAGTGATGTCGATAAAAGTTGCCTGCACAGCAGGCTTCCCTTGATACTCAATTAAGCTTGAATATACCTCTATCCAAAATACCAATCCATCCGGCTTTAAACCTCGAAATTCATAACGATCACGCAGCCTTTCCCCCTTCAATCGATCCCGATAGAGACTCAAGACAAATTCACGATCATCTGGATGTATCATAGCTTGAAACTCATCTGATGATAATTTATACAGCCTCTCTAACGTATAGCCACTTATCTCGGTTGCAGCCTGGTTAGCGAAGACAATACGCCCATTTTGCAAAATTATAATCCCCTGCACTGAATGATCAACTAGCTCTTGATACGCATCCTCCGCTCTCTTGAGCTCTGTAATATTCACTATAATCCCTCTTAAACCAACAGTGTTCCCTTCATTATCATTAATGGGAGCACTATGAATAATAACAGGGAATATTTCGCCATATTTCGTCTGTGCCATGTATTCGCTTAAACCTAACTTTTCTCCTTTTAAAAGTCGAGCAAAATTCTCCCTAGCCTTATCCTGGTCTTCGGAAACGAGCATTTGGAAGGCATTCAAGCCCCTATCAAAATCGTCTTGAGTATAGCCAAAAGTATCAAATCCAATCTGGTTAGCAAATGTAAGATTCCCTTCTATATCTGTTTCAAATACAATTTCTGGTAATAAATCAGTTAACTCTCTGAATCTCTTCTCACTCTCCCTCAAAGCCTTTTCTGCTAGATTAAGTTGGTTTTCTGATTTTTCCAACTCAGCAATTATTTGTCGTAATCTAACTAAATCATCTATAAGTTGATCTTTTGTTTTATCTTCATCTTTTGACATCTTATACGTCTCCTAAAACATGGATAATTTCATTGAATATCGGAGTTATACGACGTCCTCCAATTTCTTGATCTCCCCTATTTTCCCTTATTAAAGGTTCATCTATGTATTTTATTAGTTTTTGAGTATAATATTTCTTTGGGAAATTATAAATACCCCTTATCCAAATTAAAAGCAAATAAAATAGAGAATAAAATTATGAAAAAAAGTTTATATTATTTTGGATTTTTAGGATTTAGCCGAGGTTTGGTTTTGGTATGATCTTTTGGGCCCGTAGCTCAGCCTGGTAGAGCGCTGGCTTCGCATGCTGGGGGTATTTTGTTTTTTTATATCCTTAGCAGGATTAGCCAGAAGCCGTGGGTAATAGGGTGTGTTTTACACTTTGTTCGCGAATTCAAATCCCGCCGGGTCCATTATTATCCGGTTTTAAGTACAGGCTGTTTTGGTGGAGAATTTGTTTTCTCTCGGGCTCTCCAATCCTTTTCCATTTTGGTGGATTATTCAGGTTTTTTGTGGGGTGCTGTTTTAGGATGACGATTTTGGGTAGTTTGGGTCAAGGTCTTAGTAATGCTTTTAGGAAGTTGCTTAGGCGTCCTACTGTTGATGAGAAGGCTGTTGAGGAGTTTGTAAAGGATCTTCAGAGAGCGCTTTTGGTTGCCGATGTTAATGTTGACCTTGTTTTGGCTTTGAGTGAGAGGGTGAAGAAGAGAGCGCTTGAGGAGAAGCTTCCTCCTGGTTTGTCTCGTCGTGAGCATGTGATTAAGGTACTTTTTGATGAGTTAACCGTTTTTTTGGGAGACCGTTATGAGCCTTTAATGTATGCTAGTGGTAGGTCTAATGTTTACATGCTTGTGGGGATTCAGGGGTCTGGTAAGACTACTACGGGGGGAAAGCTCGCGAGGTATCTTAAGAAAAGGGGTTTGAAGGTGGGTCTTGTTTGTGCAGATACCTATAGGCCGGGGGCTAGTGATCAGCTTAGACAACTTTCAGAAAGGGTTGAGGTTTCTTTTTATGGAGAACCTGATGCGAAAGATGCTGTTAAAGTTGCTGAGAAGGGTGTTAAGAAGTTTAGTGGCGATGGGTTTGATGTAATAATTGTGGATACTGCTGGGCGTCATAAGGAGGAGAAGGGTCTTTTAAAGGAGATGAAGCAGATAGCTGGAAAGGTTAAGCCTGATGAAATCATTTTGGTTTTAGATGGTACGATTGGGC
>SMTZ1_10004897_pt1 | contig 13441 bp, 15 predicted proteins | sample DeeMarSWOR136_30_FD_25667 | JGI IMG/M metagenome (IMG submission 25667) | reverse complement strand
AAATATCTTATCTGCTAAGGGGTATTTTAAAAAAGAAATTCCAATCTTTGGAGGAGAGCAATATCGACCTCTCGTACATGTAAAAGATGCTGCTAATGCATATATCAAATGTTTAGAAGCTCCTATCAAAAAAATTAGGGGGGAAATTTTTAATATAGGATCAAATCGACTTAATTACAAAATTTCTGATTTAGGAATGGAAATAAAAAAAATAATTCCTGATGCGACTATTAATATACAAAAAGAGGATGAAGACCAAAGATCCTATTATGTTAATTTTAATAAAATAAATGAAATATTAAAATATAAGCCAAAATATTCTGTTGCAGATGGAATAAAAGAACTGGTGAGCAAATTTATGAAAGGGGATTTTGGCAATTACGCTGATGAAAGTTATAGTAATTACAAATCTTTAATTTCACAATCAAATTTAAGTATTAGAGAGAAAAGAAATGAAAATAACCGGTGAATTGGCAATTAACGACGGGAATCCAATTAGGAAAATATTCATACCTTATGGTTTTCAGAAACTAGGCTCTTCAGACATCGATGCAGTTAAAAAGGCAGTTAGATATTATCGAAAATGAGGTTTTATAATTGAACGTCGTTGTTATCATTCAAGCCCGGATGGGGTCAACAAGATTACCCGGAAAGGTATTAAAAAAAGTAAAAGACAAAATGGTTTTGGATTATGTAATTGATAGATTAAAATTTTGTAAAAATATTGATGATATTATCCTTGCAACAACCACAAATAAGAAAGACGATGTTTTAGAAAAATATGCTATAAACAAAAGAATCAACTACATCAGAGGTAGTGAAGAGGATGTTTTAAATAGATACTATGAAGCTGCAAAAAAATATAAAGCAGATTTAGTAATTAGAATTACAAGTGATTGCCCGTTAATTGATCCTAAGATTGCTGATGAAGTAATAAGAAAGCACATCGAAAGCGATGCAGATTATACTGCAAATACTATTAAAAGGACATATCCTAGAGGATTTGACGTTGAAGTTTTTGACTTTAATGTATTAACTGAAGCTTACAAAAATGCAAGCGAGAAATATCAAAGAGAACATGTTACTTTGTATATTAAGGAGCACGCTGAAAAATTCAAACTACAAAATATTGAAGCTAGAGGAAAATTAGATAGACCAGATATAAGAATTGCATTAGATACAAAAGAGGATTTCGAGTTAATTGAGAAAATAATATCACATTTTGATGATATAGAATTTACTGCAGAAGATATCGTAGATTTTCTAAATAGAAATCCAAAATTATTGAAAATAAATAAAAATATTAAACAAAAGGAAGTGAAGATGAATTGAATGTTGCTTTCAGAGTTGATGCATCATCAAATATAGGTATCGGACATTTAACGCGATGTTTAGCACTATCTGAAGAACTAACAAGAAAAGGGCATGATTGCTATTTCCTTTCAAAAATAGAAAACAATGAACTGATAAATAAAATTGAGAAAAACAATATTCATTATCAAATAAATTCTAATGCAACACTTCTGGAAGATAATAAAACATTAGTAAAGTTTGCAAAAGAAAAAGACATAAATTGGATAGTTACAGACCACTATGGAATAAACGCCGAATATATTAAAGAAATCAAACAAAACAATTTCAAAGTATTATCAGTGGATGATAATGCCCAAATTCATTACTATTCAGATATTGTGTTAAATCAAAATATTGGTTCAGAAAAACTTAATTTTTCAGCAGAAAAATATACAAAATTTCTATTAGGAGCAAAATATGCTATAATAAGAGACGAACTACTTATAGAAAAAAACAAAAAAGAAGGAAATGAGGTAAAAAAAATATTAATAACGCTTGGAGGAACAGACAAAGATAACTTTATATTAACGATCATAAAGTTTTTAAAAGATTTTTGTAAGACCTTAGAATTTAATGTAATTGTAGGGCCTTTAAACCCGTTTTTTGACGAGATTAGAAATTATGTTAAGGAAGGAAATTTGAAAATTAAAGTAATAAAATCTCCAAAAAATATGGCTGATATTTATTTAAGATCAGACATAGCAGTTAGTGCGGGTGGAGCCTCATGTTATGAATTAGCTTATTTTGGAATTCCAAATATTATAATAACTGTTGCTGATAATCAGTTAAATGTTGCAAGTGAACTTGATAAACAAAAAATTGGCCTGTATGTAGGGAAAAAAGAAGAAATAAAAGAAAAAGAATTTGAAAACAAGTTTAAAGGTTTAGTGGATAATAATTCTTTAAGAAAACAAATGAGCCAAAACGGAAAGAAGTTAATTGATGGAAAAGGTAAAGAGAGGGTTGTAAATTTTATGGAGAGATTTGATTGAAAAAGGAAATAAAAATAGGGGATAAAACAGTTGGAAAAAACCATCCAACATATATTATTGCAGAAATAGGATCAAATCACAATAGAGACTTAAATATAGCTAAAAAATTAATTGACAAAGCAGCAAATGCTGGAGTAGATGCAGTAAAATTTCAAACATTCAAAGCAGAAAAATTATACTCGAAAAAAACACCTAAATTTTCTAAAGATAACATAAAACCTTTTGATTTAATAAAATCAACAGAACTTCCAAGAGCATGGCATAAAGAGCTATACAAATATACAACTGATATTAATTTACATTTTTTATCTTCTCCATTTGACTATGAAGCAGTTGATGAATTAGATAAAATTGGAGTTCCTGCATTTAAAATTGCATCTTTTGAAATTGTTGACTTAGAGTTAATAAAATACATTGCTAAAAAAGGAAAACCAGTGATTCTTTCAACGGGCATGGCAAATATTGAGGAAATAGAAGAAGCCCTAAAGGCAATTAGATCTCAAAGAAATGATGACATTATCTTACTTCATTGTAACTCTATGTATCCCGCTCCAGTTGACATTGTAAACTTGAACGCAATAAATACAATGTATAAAACTTTTAAGATACCAATAGGTTTTTCAGATCACACTCTCGGATTGCATATTCCAATTGCAGCAGTTACAGTAGGAGCATGCGTAATAGAGAAGCATTTTACATTAGACAGGGCGATGCCTGGACCTGATCACCCTTTTGCAATTGAACCATCCGAATTAAAAGAGCTGGTAAGATTCATAAGAGATATTGAAAAAGCAAAAGGAACTGGAGTAAAAGATAAATCTGATTTAGAAGCAAAGGAGAACTATTTAAAGGCAAGAAGAAGTATTCATGCTAAAATCGATATCCCAAAAGGGGTAAAAATAAGGAAAGACATGTTAATAGTCAAAAGGCCGGGATATGGGATAAAACCAAAGTTTATTGATGTAATTGTTGGTAAAAAAGCGAAAGTAGACGTAGAAGAAGATGATTGGATTACATATGATATGATAGAAGGCAACTTTCATGAAAAATGATATTTAATTAGAGCTGTTTATAAAATTTTGTGGATAGCGTATGAAAACAAATGTATTAGTTACAAGTGCTTCAAGAAAAGTTAGCCTAATTAAATCTTTCAAAAAGGCCATTGAATTAGAAGGAGGAGGAAAAATTATTGCAGTTGACATTAATCCTCTTTCTGCCGCACTATATCATGCTGATCTAGCCTTTTTGGTGCCGAAGAGTTCCGATGATAATTTCATTCCAAAAATATTAGAATTGTGCAAAAAAGAAGGTATTAATTTAGTAGTTCCAACAAGAGATGAAGAATTAAGAATATTTGCAGGAAATAAAGATAAATTTGAGGACATTGGAACGAAAGTAATGGTTTCTGATCCAAAGGTCATCGATGTCTGCAATGATAAACTCGAGTTTATTAGATTTTGTAAAAAAAATGATTTGTTGGTCCCAAAAACATTCCACATAAACCAAATAAATGAAAATAATTTAAATTTTCCTTTATTTGTTAGAAATAGATTTGGAAAGGGAAGTAAAAATGCATTTAAAATAAGAAACAAAAAGGAGTTAGAATTTTTTACGAGTCAACTGGATGAGCCAATACTACAGGAGTATTGCAAAGATAGAGAATATACTATAGATCTTTTTTCAGATTTTGATGGAAATGTAATCTCTGTGGTACCCCGAGAAAGAATTTATGTTTTAGGTGGGGAATCGTTTATAAGTAAAACATACAAAAATCGTAAGTTGATGAAGGATAACATCCAGTTAGCTGAAGAATTGAATTTGATTGGACATAATACTATTCAATGTTTTTTTGATGGTGATAAAAAAACCAAGTTTATTGAAGTGAATCCCAGATATGGGGGAGGAGCAAATTTAGGTTTTGAAGCAGGAGCAAATACGCCATTGTTTTTGATTCAACTAATAAAAGGTAAAAAGATAAAGAATAAAATAGGAAAATTTCAAGATTCATTTATTATGCTGCGGTACACTGAAGATGTTTTTTTAGATGAAAAAACTGCTAAATCGGTGAAAAAAATTGATTAAAGCCATTGTATTTGATTTGGATGACACTCTTTATGATGAGATGCAATTCGTAAAAGGAGGCTTCAAGGAAGTTTCTTTGTACGTTTCAAGGAATTATAATATTAATAAAAATTTAATCTACAATTTGTTATTAGAAGTGTTAAAAAACTATGGGCGAGGGAGCACCTTTGATATTGCTTTGGAGAAATTAGACGTAAATGATGAAAAATTAGTTCCTAAATTAATCGATATTTATCGCAAGCATACGCCACATCTTTCATTATATCCTCAGGCTAAAAAAATATTAAATATTCTAAAAAAACAGAAATATGGATTAGGATTAATAACAGATGGAAACTCTGGTGTCCAAAAAAACAAAATAAAAGCGTTAAACATCGAAGATTATTTTAATTGCATTATTTTTTCTGATGATTATGGTATAGATAAGCGTAAACCAAGCTTATTTCCATATCAAAAAGTAATCGAAAAACTAAATGTAAATGCAAAAGAAACGATTTATATTGGTGACAATCCACATAAAGATTTTATTAGCGCTAAAAAATTGGGGATACATACTGTAAGAATCCTAAAAGGGCAATATAAGGATATTAAATTGGAAAATATATACGAAGCAAATTATCAGATTAAAGAACTGACTGAATTATTTGATTTGATATCTCAAATAAAAAAATTATTGAGGAAATAAATCATATAGTAATTCCTCAAAATTTATAGAGGGTAGATAGTTTTATGAGATATTGCAAAAAATGTATTCAACCAGATCATAAGACCATATATAAAATTTGATGAAAATGGCGTATGCTATGCACGCAAAAAAGCAGATTAAAATTATCTTATTGAAAAACCAGGAGAAACCTAATTCGGGGTACCACGAGTAGAAAGAAATATGAAAATATTTAAGAATTCATAGATTATATCAGATGAAAAGTAGATAGAATGAAATAAGAGAGAAATGAATGAAAGTTGTTCATAAACTCTTTACTCTTATTCGAAGTCATGTTCTTCATAATCTTAATTATCGTCCTATGGACAAATTTTTGAAAGATTATTTTGATGATTCTCATCGTTTAATTGGCGTGGAAATTGGTGTAGCATCTGGCTTTCATGCAAGTGATATGTTGCATCATCTTCCTATCGAAAAATTGTATCTTATTGACCCATATCTTAATTATGATGAATATAAATTATCTCATGACTTTAATCAATGTTCTCTTGGCACAAAGAAACTTTTACGTTGTTTTGATGAAAAAGTCGTTTTCATTCGTGAAATGTCTGAAGATGCTGCTGGTATGACTCCTGACAATCTTGATTTTGTTTATATTGATGGAAACCATGAATATGAGTTTGTTAAAAATGATATTCAGCTATATTATCCAAAGATAAAACCCGGTGGTGTTATTGGTGGACACGATTTTGGATGTCATTATCCTGGTGTCCCTCGTGCCGTTTTAGAATTTTGCGATAAAATGAATTTAGAATTGTTTGGTGATGAATACGATTGGTGGATTGTAAAAACGAAGGAAAAATAGATAGAATGAAATAAGAGAGACGAATGGAAGCTGTTCATAAACTCTTTACTCTTATTCAAAGCCATGTTTTTCATAATCTTAATTATATGCTTATAGGTGAAATAGGAATCATTTCTATATGGTCCCATTCCGAGGCGAATTTTACGTAAAATTATAATATAAAAACAGCTTTATAAGAAACCGGCGAGGTAAAGAGGTAGACTTATGCTAGAAAGCAAAAATATTTTATTTATTACACACCATAATAATGATTTTGACCATTTTTTACCGCTCATTGTTCATCTTAAAAAAGATAAAGATATACATATAAAAATTCTTGCATTTTATAATAAGCATAATTTGTTGAAAAACAGATTACATAGATACATCTGTGATTCAAATGATATTAACCTAGATTCAATGACTGATATCTGTTATTTTAATTGGATAAACAGAGCAGCTATTAAAATATATGAATATGTTTTAAATAATGTAAAAGCAGGACGACAAACTAAAAGCAGATTAGAGAAAATAAAATGGGGAATAGCCGACATTATTAAATCACCTGGAGACACCATTTTAAGAATGCTCCGCTCTATACTAATAAAATATCTCGTGCTCTGCTCGATTTTCTTACTAAGCAACAAAAAGATGATAGAATATATAGATAAAAATAACATTGATTTAGCAATCATCGATCAAAGAGAAACTGAGGAATCATTGATTGATTCAAATCCATTTACCAGATTTATAAATATAATTACTGGAAAAACGGATGAAATGAATAACGTTTTGTTTAGATTCGCAAAAAGAGTCAGAGAAAAAAAGGTCCCTATATTTATGATGCCTCATGGCCCCCAACCAATTTTAAAAAAAATACCAGATGCATATCTTAAGCCATTAAAAAATCCGTTCCGACCGGATTTTCTCGTTATGGGTAGTAAAGCTGAATTCTCAACACATCGTCACATGCACGGTATAAAATCTACATTTTATTTAGGTGACCCCAGATTTGATATCAGATGGATAAACTATTTAGAGTCTTGTGCCCTAAAAGTTTACGGGGACATAGTGAAAAAACCTAAAGATAAAACGGTTTTGTTATATTTAATGGATATTTTTACTTATACAAAAGAGGAAAATGAAGATTACAAGTTAGAAATACATAAGGATATTTTGTCATTGGTTAATCATTTTCCAAATCTGGAGGTATGGGTAAAACATCATCCTCGCACTGCATTTGAAATTCCTATTGACAATTTTATCATAAAAGATAAACGAAAAAATATTAAACAGTTTGGCAATGACACTGATACAAATATTCTGTTGACAAACGCAGATGTATGTGTAGCAGCATTAACAACGACATTTATATCGCCAATATTGCAGAAAAAGCCCGTTATTTTCTACAATAAAGGAATGAAAAAACTCCATGATGCAACCTCAATTTTTGATGATCTGAAATTTAAAGCCTCATCGAAAGAAGAATTGATATCCCAATATAAAAAAATAGTTAATAACGAATACACAATTGATGATTCTTTCTTAAATACTTTTTACAAAAATGTATTTTCTGTTGATCTTTCAATGGAGAGCATGGTTGAAAAATATGGGAAAAAAATTAAAGAAATATTAGAAACTGGTAAGGTTTAATTGGAATTTTAATTTAGGGTAATAATTTACTTAACACATCCATTTGCTTTTGATAAATGCTCTTAAATTCAAAAGGAATGGTTTTGTCTCTAGTCTATATAAATCATCGTAATAATTCTCATAAAAGACGCTATAATCTTCTTTGCTCCATCTGGGGCTTAATAATATTAAACCACAATCGACACATATAACAGGGTGAACTGCATAACCAAATTGCCCATCGACCAGGGGTTTACCACGAAGTTTTATTGGTTGAAAATTTTTTGAATGGCAGATGTGACATTCAACATCATCCTATTTTATATTTGTCATAATTTTCTTCATTATTTTCTTCTACCTCATCGTCTATTATTCTACATTTTATCTCTATAACGCAACAATGCTTCGGCTAACTGAAAATCCTCTTCTGTACTTATTTTTACAGATTTTAAAAGATTTAGAGGATAGAGGCCAATTTTTCCTGAAAATACAGCATATCCTTTTTTTTCAAAAGATTCAATGAATGTTTTAGACCTCCAAACACAGACAGCCCATGCGCATATTTGGATCGGAGGAATATCCTGAGTTCTAGGTAACATCTTATTCATATCAAAATTAATTGGTTTATCTTTACAAAACGCTTGCAGTTTTTCTTCGCGGATAGTTATGACTGTATCATAATCATTTTTTAAAAAAAATCTTACAACGTTATCAATATCTACTGCTTCAATGAGAGGTGAAACCGGATTTATCATAACTAAAACATCAGCATTGGTTCCCTTAATGAAATCATAGTTAAATTGATCAGATGTTGTTGCGTCAGTAGAAAGTGATGCATCTCGTTTGTAAAATCTTACTCCATTGTCACGAGCAATGTTTCCAATAATATCGCTTTCTGAATTAACATAGACTTCTGTTAATGTTTCCGCGTTTTTTGCAGCCTCGATTGCATAGCATATTAATGGTTTACCATTTATAAGACGTAAATTCTTTTGTTTTACTCTTTTACTGCCATAGCGCGCAGGAATTTCACCAATTATTTTTTGCATTACTATCAAATCTCTTTTAGATATATGTTCTTTATTAATTTCCTTCTTTAACTAAGGGATAGTTTTTAACAAATTCATTAAATGTCTCTATAATTTCTTTTTCCGTTATATCATTGAATTTAAAATGTTTACCAATGTCCTCTGATAGAATCATCGTTAAATCCTTGCCAACCCTTTTTTTATCACGTTTCAAATAATGTATAATATCCTCCACACTTATTTTTGAGATATCAAATCTTGGATAATATTTTCTAAATATGTTTTCAAATTCAACATATTTCTCTCTTTTCATTATCCCTCTTTTTAAAGACAAAAGATTTGCAAATCCCATACCTACGAGAACTGCTTCCCCATGACATACTTCAAAATCACTTGCAGACTCCAAAGCATGACCAAAACAATGACCATAATTCAATAGATTACGGCGACCTGTGTCAAACTCATCTTCTTTAAAATATGATTTTTTAATTTGCAAGGTTGACCAGATAATCTCTTTAAAAATCTCTCCACTACTCAAATCAGGTGATGAAAGATATTTTTTAAGCAAATTATATCCTTTTTCGTCAGACAATAGATGAAACTTAATTATTTCCCCAAGTCCACTGTTGAAATATTCAGGAGTTAGAGTGCTGCAAAAACTAATATCAATGAAAACTTTATCTGGAGGATAAAACGATCCGATCAAGTTTTTGCTATCAGCAAAATTAATCGAAGTTTTAGAACCGATACAGCTATCAGCCTGCGACAATAATGTCGTAGGAAAAAATACCCACTTTATACCTCTGTAAAGTGTAGAAGCTATAAACCCGCTAATATCCTGAAGAATCCCGCCTCCTATAGCCACTAGGATATCATCGCGTTTGAAATTATTTTCAATTAAAATCTTGTAATAATCTGCAAGATTCTCATACTCTTTATTTGCTTCCAGCGCATCTATCAAAAAGTAAAAATCATCGCAAATAAAACGCTTCAATCTCTCCTGATAAATTTTATACACATCGCTGTCAACGAAATAAAACAATTGATTATATTTTAGATTTGAGAATATTTCATCCCTTTTCTCCAGAAGACCATCAATCATTTCTACGGAGTAATCTTTTACTTTAGACTGTATCTTCATTGTACAGTTACTCCTCCATCAACCACAATTGCTTGACCAGCAATATATGTATTTAAATCCGAACATAAAAACACTGCAATTTGAGCAATCTCTGAAGCATCAGCAAATCTACCAAGAGGAATCCGCGAAGAAAAATCCTTTATTTCTCTGCTTGAAAGAATTGATTTGGTTAGTTCTGTAGAAGTAAAACCAGGACACAAGGCATTCACAAGTATTTTATATGGAGCTAAATCAAGTGAGCTTGCACGTGTTAACCCTATCAACCCTGATTTACTTGCAGAATAAGAATTACGTTTGGCCTTGGAAACAACACCAAAAATAGAACTTATGTTTAGAATTTTACCTCCAAGTTCATTCTTTTTCATCACTTTTGCTACTGCTTTTATCAGACGCATTGGGCCGGTTAGGTTCACAGCCAATATCTTATCCCAGTTCTCATCTTGTATTTCATCAATCGGCTCGATAATATTGATCCCAGCATTATTAATTAGTATATCAATGCGAGGTGTTTTGTCTATAACCTCTTTCACAAATCGATCGATATTTTTTTCGTCGGATAAATCTAACTGTTCGTATTGCCCATTCTTAATGGGCGACTTAGGTTGTTTATTCGTACCTGTATAAATGACATGACATCCTGACTCAAGAAGTAGAGAAACAATGACCCTACCTATTCCTCTTGTTCCACCTGTTACAATTGCTGTTTTTCCTGAAAAAGTAATTTTCATATTTTACCACCAAACTTTATTTATACATCGGATTATCATAAGGGGTGCTGATTAATGCCCTTATTCCTCCCTAACTTTAAACATTAAATAAGTACTAATTATGTGTGCCAATATAAGATGCATATCCTCTACAGGACCATATACGCCTTTTTTTGTATTTACGAGTATGCAATATTTACAGAGATCTTTCATTTTCCCCCCATCAAATCCTAATAATCCTACAGTAATACCACCATGCACATTAGCATATTTCATCGCTTTCACTAAATTTGGAGAGTTACCACTTCCAGATATACCAACTACCACATCATCTTTATTCATTAAATATCTTAACTGCCCTATAAAAACATCATCATATCCTATGTCATTACTTAAAGCTGTAACACAGGGGCTATTATCAGCTAAACTGATTGTTTTAAAAGGTTTTTTTCCCTCTATAAACGATCCCAATGACAAATCCTCAGAAAAATGAGAACAGGTTGCAGCACTCCCACCATTACCAATAAAAAATATAGTTTTTCCTTTAGCCCGAGTTTTCTGAAATAATTTTATAACTTCTTCAATACTCTTAAAATCGATATCCCCAAGTAATTCTGATAAATATTTTACATATCGCAAAGTATAATCTTTAGCCGATGAAGAACCGGAATATATCTCCCCTAACTCATTCATATTTAAACACCCTTAATTTAATGATTTCCCGTTATATAGGATTAAGTAAATATTGTTTTCTACTCTTTAAATCGTTATTTAATAACATCTAACAAATTCTGAACTGCTTCTATTTCCATTTCTAAACGAGACTCTTTTGCGTATGAACCAACATGAGGTGTAAGGACAATATTATCTAGCTCTGTAAGCGGGCCTGTATATGGCTCCTGCTGAAAAACATCAACAGCAGCACCCGCTAAGTGCTTGTTTTTCAAAACATCATAAAGAGCCTTTTCATCAACAATGCCGCCTCGAGATAAATTTACAATGTAAGAATCTTTTTTCATGGAGTTTAACTCTTTTTTACCTATAAGATACTCATTATTTGAAGAAGAAACATGAATACATAATACATCGCTTTTTTTAATCAACTCATCAAAAGAGAATAACGGTATCTTTGTTTTTTTAAGCCATTCTTTATCGGGATTTATATCTGATCCTATTACATTTGTATCCAGTTTTAAAAGTAGTTCAGCAACATTACGGCCAATTCTACCAAGTCCTAAAACGCCAACTGTTTTATCACGTAGCAAAAAACCCATTTCCTTATTCCATTTTCCATTACGAATTGATCTATCCCTCGAAGATATCTGCCTTAGAACATCAAAAATAAGCCCGATAGTTAACTCTGCTACAGCCCTCGTTGGACCATATGGAGTATTTTTTACAACAATATTAAGCTCTTCAGCTTTTTTAAGATTAACATTATCAATGCCGGACCCACACCGACTTATACAACGTAAATAAGGCAATGATTCCAAAACCTTAGCATTCAAAGATTCAACACCAGCAATAATACCAACACAATCTCTTCCGAGTTTTATTATTTCATCTGGAGTCAATTTTCTATCAAATGGATTTAAAATAACGTCATAGTTGTTTTTTTCTAAAAGATCCAGTGGCTGACTCCCACATCTCCCAAAAGAAGTGGGTGAAACAAGAATTTTGTTTTTCTTTTCGATCATACTTTTTATCTCCCCTTAATTATTCGTGTAACAAAGCCAAAAACTGTTGATTCCATAATCCATAATTATACACGGGTTTACCCCATTAAACAACTATTTTTTCCTAGCAGCAATTCTAACATGAGAACTCAATTTAAAGTACTGTAAAAACTCTTGGAATGAACGAAGAGTGTTTTCTTCCCGATTATTCAATAAATATGAAATAAAGCGCGGTAGCTCAATATTTTTATTTTCGTTTATCGCATTTTTTACAAGTTCTACATCGAGTTGCCCGGGAGTACTTAACTCTATAATTTCAAAACCATTTTTTTCAAACAACATAGTTAAACCTTCAATTGAAAGAAGATTAATACGATCTGGAGGGAAAATACTCTTAGATTTATCCCAAAGAACTTGCAGATCAAAACCGCTAATAGTTGATGTTGTTAGAAATAATAGACCGCCATTTAATAAGAGCGATTTAGCTGTATTCAAAAATTTCTCTGGACTGAAAACACGATCGATAACACCCAATGCACTCACAGCATTGGCATTAATTTCATTAAGATTTTTAGTAAAATCACCATCTATTGTTTTAAAACCCTTTTTTCTTGTAAACGACTTTGGAGTTTTTATATATGAATTAAAAAGTATTTTTGTTTTGAAAAGATTAAGATTGTCGATCTCCTGAAGAAAACCTAGACTGATTGGATTAAGTGAAACAAAAACTTTAGGATCTTGAAAATATTCCTCTGTTAAGTTAGCAATCCACATTGCTCTTGGTTTGGATTGGTAGATAGCTCGGCTTTTTAATGTCTCTTTAATAATGCTAGAATACCAAAATTCAACTGCCTTTGACTCAGCATAATATCTCCTTATTTGTTCATCAGATGGCCTTGGAGATAAGTAAAGGGTTTTACAATCAATACATTCCACATAATCAAGACCATATTTTTTAAATGCCTTTTTTTTATGACTGCTATTACAAGCAGGGCAGGAAACATCTACTAGTTTACCAGAGTCAATTAGTAATCGTTTTACCTCTTGTTCAGTTATTTTTAGATATTTATCAAATAATTTAGATGGCCAGAGTTCAACCTCGCGGACATCCTCAAGCATAACAACTTGCCTCATAAATCAACCCCCATTTTCAAATGATTTCATTTTATTAAACCATTTTGAATCAGCCTTATAAATTTTATAAACCAATTTCATAGCTTTAAACGCATCCTTAGATGACCCTATTGTGACTTTTTTATCGTTTTTAATGCAATCAACAAAATCCTCTACTTCACGTTCCCAGGATTTATCCTGGTTAAAAT
>SMTZ1_10036270_pt1 | contig 13444 bp, 14 predicted proteins | sample DeeMarSWOR136_30_FD_25667 | JGI IMG/M metagenome (IMG submission 25667) | reverse complement strand
TCCCGACTTCCAGATAGAGCGGTATCTTGGTTATGGGAAAGGGGTTATGGGTGCAAATTTCTGGTATATGTGCAGGGGCAAGGGAGCAATGAAAGCCGCCAGCAGAAAGGCGCTTAATGCTATAGGCAAAACTGATGGTGCTGTTACTCCCTTTGGCATCTGCTCCGCGGGGTCAAAGCCAGAAACCAGATTTCCTCAGATAGGTCCAACAACTAATCATCCTTACTGTCCATCACTTAAGGAAAGGCTGGGAAAAGAATCGAAGGTTCCCAATGGAGTCAACTACATTCCAGAAATCGTGATAAACGGTACGTCAATCGACGTGGTTAAAGAGGCAATGAAAGCAGGTATCAACAGCATACGTGACACAGCTGGAGTCGTCAGAATCTCTGCGGGAAATTATGGGGGAAAACTTGGAAAGTATAAGATATACCTGCGAGAGTTGTTCAAATGAAACTAGACGCCATCGGCTTCGGCGCCCTCAACCTAGACAAGTTATATAGAGTAAACGCAATTGCCCGAGAGGAAGAGGAAAGCTTCATCATAGACTTGAGAGAGTCTCCAGGAGGCTCCGCCGCCAACACGATTGTGGGCTTAGCAAGATTGGGACTCAAGACTGGGTTCATAGGGAAGGTCGCCGAGGATCGTGAGGGAGAGCTTCTTCTAGAGGATTTCGGAAACGAGAACGTAGATGTAAGCGGCATAGTGATCTCGAAAAAGGGTAGGAGCGGTGTTGTAATTGGCTACGTCGATGCAAAAGGTCAAAGAGCTCTGTACGTTGACCCTGGCGCCAACGACCTCTTAGCCTTCGATGAGATGGATTTGGAATACGCCAGCGATACTGAATTCCTGCACCTAACATCCTTCGTTGGGAAGAGACCATTCGAAGCTCAGAAGAAGCTCATCAAGACGCTTTCTGACACCAAAATAAGCCTTGATCCCGGGGCATTGTACGCGAGAAAAGGCTTGATATCTTTGAAGCCTATCATAGGACGAAGCCTTGTCATGTTTCCAAATGTAAATGAAGTAAGTTTGCTCACTGGCGAAAGCTATGAGAAAGGGGCGAGGATTTTGATGAAGGAGGGTGTTAGTATAGTTGCTGTAAAGCTCGGCGATAGGGGATGCTACGTCACCGATAGCAAAGAGAGCTACTTGGTTGGGCCCTACAAAGCGAAAGCAGTAGACACGACTGGTGCCGGTGACGCCTTTTGCGCCGGATTCTTGTACGGTTTGATCCGAAAGAAGGATCTGTATGAGTGTGGAAGACTTGGAAACTTTGTGGCATCCAGATGTATACCGAAGATCGGCGCCAGAACAGGACTGCCAAGACTTGCAGACTTGCGCAACATGTAGAATACTAGAATCTCTTGATCAAATGTTCGACCATAGACTCGAAGACTAGTCTTCCGTCGCCGTACTTAGGTATCTCCTCTTCCTTTGTCCAGTCTGGAAGTTGCCAACCATAATAAGCTCTTTCTGGATGGGGCATCAAACCGAAGACTGTTCCACTTGGGCTACAGATTCCAGCGACGTCGTGGAACGCTCCATTAGGATTTATGGGATAGCTCCCCTCAGCGTATGTGCCGTCTTCCTCGCAATATCTGAAAACAAGCTGATCGCCATCGTATAACCTTCTCAAATAATCCTTCTCTTTCGTCTTTGAAAGCACGAAGCGACCTTCGGCGTGCGCCACAGGAATTCTCACAACCTTCCTCTTTCGGATTTTCTTAGTGAAAACGCAATTGCCAGAGTTTTCGTTCTTGAGGTAAACCCAAACGCAGCGATACCCAACAGGAGTGTTGGTTGCGAGTGCCGCTTCAGGGTATTCACTGACGCCGTTAAACCCTGGCAAGAAGCCTGCCTCAACTAAGACTTGAAAACCGTTGCAGATTCCCAAAATCGGTCTCTCCTCTTCGACAAAGCTCTTGAGGTCGCTGCCAAGTTTGGCTACGATTCCCTTGGCTAGGATGGCGCCGGCCCTTACGTAGTCTCCATATGAGAAACCGCCTGGAAAGATTAGAGCGCTGTAGTCGAGAAGATTCCGCTTCCTAACTAGTTCATTTAGATGGACTACGTCAGCTTTGACTCCTAGATCGTCGAATGCTCTTCTAGTTTCCGCGTCACAGTTGGTTCCGCCGACCCTAGTTATGCAGACTCGTATGTCATCTTTCTTCAATCATTAATCCTCCAAGGCGCTCTTCAATCTCTGAACAGACGTTGTCGTTCATCAACGCTTCAAAATCCTCTCTATGTTTCTCAGAGACCTCTACTAAGAATCTGCTGTTGGACTCGGAAAATAGGACGAAATCGTTTCTCCTGATTTTCCCGGCTATTGGAACGTTCTTCAAGTGCAACTCTATTCCAAACCCACCGCCAAAGGACATTTCAGCCGCCGCGACGGCTAAGCCACCTTCTGAAAGATCGTGACACGACTTGATGCAGCCAGAATCAATTGCTCTCCTGATCCCGGCCATAATCTTCTTCGCCTGCTTTACTCTAACCTCAGGAACAGTCTTTCCTACGAAGCCTTTCTGACGTCTGGGATTATTCCAACGGCGGTGATTAGGAGTGTTGGTGTGACCGGGCCCAGAGGCGACTCGTTGTAGAGGCTATCTTTTCCTGAAATGAATGGGGTTCCGAAACCTTTGGCAAAGTCGTAGCAGGCTTGACAGGCTCTTACTAGTGAACCTAGTCTATCAGACTTCCCAGGATTTCCCCAAGTGAAGTTATCAAGTAAAGCGACTCTTCTCCCGCCAACGGCGGTATTGTTTCGTAGGGCTTCATCTATGGAGGAAGCGGCCATCCAGTGGGGGTCAATTTTCCCATAGTTCGGGGTCATTCCACAAGAGATGACGATTCCTTTCCAGGAATCTGGAAGCGGTTTTATAACTGCAGCGTCGTTTGGCCCACTGTATTTGCCTTGGAGTGGTTTTAGAGCAGTGTTTCCTTTGACTTCGTGGTCGTAGGTTCTTATTGCTGATTCCTTGCTTGCGACGTTCGGAGAAGACAGCATTTTGAAAAGGACGTTTGCCAGATCTTTTGGGTGTTTGAAACTTGGTTCCGCGTAGTCTGGCGCTCTCCACTTTGCAACCCTTTTCACCTTTGGAGGTTCAAACAGAAAATATGTGTCTAAGTCTGCAACTCTCTCTCCTTGATAGTCAATTCTGACAATCCGATTGTTGGTGAATCTGCCAATAGGAGTAGCTTCAACATCTTCCTTTTCGAAGATTCTTAGAACCTTTCGAAAGTTTTTCTCAGGGATGCATAGGAGCATTCTTTCTTGTGATTCAGAGATGTGGATCTCCCATGGAGACATCTCAGGGTACTTTAGTGGGACCTTATCTAATTCGATGTGTACTCCGCAGTGGGATCTGTGCGCCATCTCGCCCGCGGCGCTTGAGAGTCCGCCTCCTCCCAGGTCGGTTATAGCAGAGCCTAACTTCTCATCTCTCACTTGTATGATCGCCCGCTTCAGTTTCTCTTCCTCTATAGGATTCGCTATCTGGACAGCTGGTCGCGATACTTCTTCGGATTCCTCTGTTAGTTCAGCGGAAGCGAAGGTTACGCCATGGATTCCGTCTCTTCCCGTCTTTCCTCCTACTACAACTGCGATGTTTCCAGGCTTGGCGTTTCTCACGAACTTCTCCATTGGAAGGATGCCTATGCATCCGCAATAGACGACGACGTTGCCCACGTAGCTCTCGTCAAAATAGATTGCTCCGTTGACTGTGGGTATGCCCATGTTGTTTCCGTAGCAGCCGATTCCAGCAACAACTCCTCTATAGAGGTATTTTGGATGCTTTATCCCGGGGGGCAGCTTCTCGTATTCATAATCTAACGGTCCAAAACAGAGGACATCTGTGCATGCTATAGGGTCAGCCCACACCCCAAGGACGTCTCGAATGACCCCTCCAGTCCCGGTAGCTGCCCCTCCAAAGGGCTCTATGGCTGAGGGATGGTTGTGCGTCTCAACTTTAGCCGCCACTGCGTATCCGTCTTCGAATTGAACTATGCCTGCGTTATCTTCGAATACAGAGAGGCACCAATCTAGGTTGAGTTCGCTCGTTGCTTTTGCTATGTACGTCTTGAATAGACTCTCTATTCTTCCGTCTTGTGTAATTATGTCGCCTTTGAACGTCTTGTGAAAGCAGTGTTCAGACCAGGTCTGCCCAATAGTCTGGAGTTCAATATCTGTTGGATTCCTTCCCTTCTTCCGAAAATATCTTTGAACCTTCTTCATTTCTCTTAAGCTCAAACCAATTCCTAGTTCCGTGCTTGCTTGCAGGAGTCGCTTTTCATCTGCATCAAGAAGATTTATCTCGAAAAGCTCAAAGGGTGAGTCTCGCTTGATGTATATGCTCATTTCATTTCCTCTAGCTCAAATCTGTAGTCATCCTTGGTTGGGTTGGCAAGTAGTCTTCTACAGGTCTCCTCCACCATGCGTTCAGCATCTTTCCTAGCACTAGCCTCTAGAACAACAGTGTAAACCTTGCCTACGCTAACACTCTTGACGGGATAGTTCAACTCCCTTAGAGAACGCCCAGTCATCTCTCCTTCAGGGTCTGAGTGCCCCGCCTTGAGACCAACTTCAATCTTCGCCTGATACAGCATAAATTATAATCAAACGAATAAAAATTTAAATCTTATTTAGAAGAAAATTTAAACAAAAATATACAAGAGCTCACTTCAGCAAGATCTGTTTACCCTTATACAACGCAACAATCTTCGCAGAATCGGTTGCCTTTCCGATGCGTTCAGCTTCCTGTTCGTTTCTTTCGAAGCTTTCAATAATGTTGTCTTCCTCGGTCTTGTCAACGACGACTGCGAAGCCCCAGCCCAAGCTAAAGGTTCTCAGCATCTCTTCGTCTGTGATGGCGCCTCTAACCTCTGGCGCAATCGTCTGAATTAGGTCGAAGATTGGCTGGGGTTTGAAGTTGTTAAACTCGAATCCTATTCCTTTGGAAAACTCCATTAGCCTGTCGAATTTCAGGTAGGCGTCACCTGTGATGTGTATGGCTCCTTTCGGTCTGTAGTCTTTGGCAACCTTCAGCAGTGGTTTTGCGTAGATTTTTGTTGGCTCAAGAACTTCGTAGATTAGTTCTTTGCTAAATCCGTCGGGAATATCGTAAGGATCATATTTTCCGCCCCATTGTTTGAACAAGACTTTTCTTGCTAAGGATATGCCATTGCTGTGAATGCCCGAACTCCTTAAGCCAACTACTATGTCTCCTGGCTTGATGTTGGCTCCATAGATTATCTCTTTCTCTGTTAACTCACCGACGCACGCGAAGACCATATCGAAGCCCTTGCTTTCGGTTGTTCCCTTTATGATCTCTGCTACGTCTCCTATTTCTCCGCCAGGGACCACGCATCCGGCTTCGGTGGCACCTCTCGTTATGCCCTTCATCCACTCTCGCACTAGATGGCGATCAGAGACTTGGGCATGTATATTGTCAACAATCGCTAGTGGAGTGGCGCCAGATCTTATCACGTCGTTTGCAGCCATGGCAACTCCGTCTATTCCAATGGTATCGTACTTTTCCGCTAGTTGCGCCAAGAGAACCTTTGTACCCACTCCCTCGATGGCTAAGTCTAGATATCGGTCACCAAGTGGAAAGATGTTTCCGTATGGAAGCTGAATTACCTTTCCATATTTACTAAGCTTGTAGGTTCGCTTTAGCGCTGACAAGGCAGCTTTGGATTTTGTCCTCGATTCCCGATCGACACCAGCCTCGGCATAAGTGAACTCCTTGGGCACCCAGTTCACCTAGTTTCTCTAAGTGACTATCTCGTCGAGTGCTCATGATTTTCCGATATTTTGCATTCGCGTATTGGGAGCCGATTCCCATATGAACGTTGGTTCCGCCACCATGTCTCAGAGCAACATCCTGTGTGACCGGAATGTGCATGTAAGGATCCTTTTCTTCGGGAACGTCGTAGAGACCATAATCAACTGCGGTCTTGGGTTCGAAGCCCCCAGTGAAATCTACCTTAACCTTTGTCTTCAGTTCAAATTTTGACACTCTGTCCCACGTAATTAGTGTCTGGAGGCACCAGGCGCCGATTATTCCAGGCGGTTCATGTTTCCTTGTGGATAGCAGAAATCCGTCGGCGTATCTATGCATGTCTTTGAGCAGTGATTCTCTTAAGCTCATCAAGACGTGTGCGGTGACCTCAAATGAAGGAACTGCTCTGATTCTTTGTTGAATGTCTACTGGTAGCCGTTTCACGCCATCAAGTATTGTTTCTCTCCTTTCGTCAATGGATAGGAACTGGTTGGCCAGGCAAACTCTTGCCTGTTCGACGCTGGTTTTGTAAAGTTTGGCGTACCAGTTCTCGGTGTCTCCCCAGTCGCCCTTGGCGTCCAAAGGTGAGAAGAAGAAGTTGAAGTTGGCGTGGGGGCCCAAAACAATCTGTTCAGCCCTGGCTCTTTCTAGACCTTCTTTAGTTAGATTTCCTGCCTCCATTTCTCTCTCTACTTTCTCTTCCAGATCCCTTGAGTTAGCTGCAAAGATGAATTCTCTTTCAAATTCTCTATGGGCATGTTCGGCTTTCACCAAGAGTGGTTCATCGATGGGTTCTTTGAATTGTATGCCTTTTTCATGGACTTCATACTCGTAGGATTTTGGATATGGGATGCCAGCTTGTTCAGCGAACCAATAGTAGTCTTTGTCAATCTCTCCCCTGTTCTCGATCTTCAATAGTTTCCTCGAACCAACTATAGGAACGGCGAACTTCTTTTCGATGACACTGCAAGTCTCGTCTCCGCCGACGTAGACAGAGAAGGCTCTGTTAGGGATTTGCAGACATTCCAGATTGATCAAATCATCAACGTACTTCACTATGTCAGAGTATTTGTCTAGAATGAGGAGGGTGCATCTCCATTTGCCTTTCTTATCTATGTCCTTTGGGTCATTGACGACTTTCAGATCTCTTTTGACCAGTCTTGGTAGGTCTTCCACTGCTTCGTCGGCTCTGCCCACCATGGGGTTTTGAAGATAGATTCTGGCCCGTTGTGGCGTTACGTAGATTATGCTTCTCAACCCGTAGTCTCTTTGACCCTGCCAAGCGTCCAGTGCTGAATGAGAACCTAGGTTGAGGCCAATTGGTTCCTGGTATCTTTTTGTAGTTTCCTGCATTTCTCTTCTTTCTATAACCATTGATTTTCCTCCTTTCGAAGAGGATTTCTGGAGATTTAACCTTTTACTAAAATCTTCTGCCAGTTAATCTTTCGTACGCTTCTATGTATTTCTTGGAAGTCTCCATTATCACGTGGTCTGGTAGGATTGGGGCTGGGGGCTCTCTGTTCCAGTCAAGAGACTTTAGGTAGTCTCTGACATATTGCTTGTCAAAGCTGAACTGGTCCTTACCGATTTCGTATTTGTCTGCCGGCCAAAATCTCGACGAGTCTGGGGTAAATAGCTCGTCTATGAGGATTAGCTCTCCATTGAGTAGACCGAATTCGAGTTTCGTGTCAGCAACTAGCATGCCATTGGCGTCAGCTCTCTTTGCAGCTCTTTCATAGATTCTTAGGCATGTTTCATCGATTTTTTCAGCGATTTCTCTTCCGATCTCTTCGGCAACTTCCTCTCTCGTCATCTCGATGTCATGACCCGTTTCAGCTTTAGTGGTTGGCGTTAGGATCGGCTCTTGTAGTCTTTCAGCCTTTTCTAAGCCAGAAGGTAGTCTGAGGCCGCAGATTGGTTTGGCACGTTTATATTTTTCCCAGGCGGAACCATATAGGAAGCCTCTGACGACGAATTCAATTCTTATCGGAACAGTCTTTTTGACCAGGATCGTCCGTGGATCAACGACAAGACGACATCAAAGGCGGAGATTCTGTCCGTAGACACAATCAGTAGTCTCTCTTTGAGATCATATACGTCTCTTACTTTTCCCCTCTTGAACATCGGGAACGGTAGTCTCGTTTTGAGCAAGACGTCTTGCCTCATTTGCTATGCCCTTTACCTCTGGTTTTGGACTTCAAGGTCTTCTTCATCTCCTCGGAGTTTCTCTGAACATTCTTCTCCATTCTTTCTTTTAGACGCATAATCTCTTTGTGTAGAGAGTGGTTTGAGAGTGCAAGAATCTTTGCGGCTGCCAATGCAGCGTTTTCAGGTTTGTGAATGTAGGCAACTGCGATGCCTCTCGGCGTGACTGTTGATGAAAAAAATTTCGCCCACTGGTATTTTTCCGAGTCTGGTGGACAAGCTATAACTGGATACTTCGTGTGCCCAGCAACTACACCGGAGAGAGCATCTGACAATCCAGCGACCGTAATGAAGACGATATCATCTCCAGTTTTCTCATATTCGTCCAAGTCGACTAGGAGTTTTTTGGGGGTTCTATGGGCTGAAGCAATGTTGTATTCGCACGTTATCGGAAACCCTTCTTCTTTGAGAAAAGCACCGATTCTCGAAGCAAACTCGTAATCTCTCCTAGAACCCATCAGAACAATGATCTTCTCTTCAGGCATAGTTAAGGATGAATTGAAAAAAGGATTTAAGTCTTAACCAGCTGACTGCTTCAGACTCATAGGTCCTTATATCGGTTCACTTCCCAATCTGTGACGGTCTCTCGGAACTCATTCCACTCTGTTGTTTTGATTTCCATATATTTGTTGAAGGCGTGTTCTCCCAAAGTTTCCTTCATGAATCTGCTTTTCCTGAGCTCTTCTATTGCTTCTCCCAAGTCTGCGGGCAGGGTTTTTATGTAGAACTTCGCAAGCTTCTTGTCGTCGAACCCATATACATCTTCTTCGACTGGGGCGGGTGGCTTGATTTTTTTCTCGATTCCCTCTAGCCCCGCAGCCAGCATGACACTCTGATTAGAGCAGAACGGTTTCTCTGTGCCCAACAGATGTATACTGGCGCTTCGTATCCGCGTCTAAGGCGTTTATAGCTGTTGACTGTGGGGCACAGAACGGCTGCCATTTCTCTGATGTGTTTGAGTTGTCCGCCCAGGAAGTGGTAAGCCGTTGACGAGAGTTTGTATTTGTCTTTTTCATCGTAGAAGACATTGTCGCCTTTCTTGTCAACCAAGGATTGGTGGGTGTGCATTCCGCTTCCATTGACGCCGAAGATAGGTTTTGGCATGAAAGTTGCGTTTAGCCCTTTGTTTTGTGCAACTGTCTTTATGGCTTGCTTGAGGATCATCACCTTGTCCGCGGTTTCTAATGCTTCTGAGTATTCGATGTCTATCTCGTGTTGGCTTGGGGCGCATTCGTGGTGGCTCATTTCAACGTTTATCCCCAGCTTTTCCAGGGTGGACACCATAACGGCTCGTATGTCGGTTGCATAATCTTGTGGAGAAAAATCGAAGTATCCTGCGGTGTCGTGATAGGTTCTGCTTTCCGTGGACCTAAACAAAAAGAACTCGATTTCTGGTCCAACGTAATAGAAATACCCTTTTTCCATGGCTTTCTGCTGGATTTGTTTAAGAACATATCGTGGATCACCAACGAATGGTGTCTTGCCTGGTTCGTGAACGTCACAGATCATTCTTGCAACGTTCTTCTCGTCTCGTGGCCAGGGAAGAAGAATGTATGTTGCGGGATCAGGGATCAACAACATGTCGCTTTCATGTATCCTAGTGAATCCTTCTATTGAGGAACCGTCAAACCATTTTCCATCGGCGAGGCAATCCCTCAATTCTCTTGGTGAGATTGTTACGCTTTTTAAGTGACCTGACACGTCAGAGAACATTAGATCCATGAACTCAACTTTGTCACGTTTTACCTTCTCAATTATCTGCTCTTTCTCCATAGAACCACAACTCTACGCAGAAGTTGTTTAGATTGTTAAATCTTTTACGGTTTCAACATACTGACTTAGGATTTTCTAATAGAACAGTGGATGACTACTCTGTCCAGTCATCGTTTCGGTCTTGTTCTTTTCTTCTTTTTCCTCTCCTTCTTCTCGAGAGGCATTCTTAAAAGATTTCCTCTACGATTAACCCAAAGGTGATGTGGGTGTCTATTCGACATGGTGACGTGAAACGGCAAGGTTCACCAAAAGCTGTCGGTAAAGATGAACGACATCCTGGTCTGTTTGTAATCCAGATTACACTTAACATATCACCTGACAAAGATTGGATTGAGTGTTTCCGAAATCCACGCACATTTATACTTGAGGAGGTTGGAGGTTCATCCCAAGTTAACGAAAATTTGGGGGAACATTGTCGAGTTTCGCTCTTCAGAGGAACATCTCAAAGAGAACATAGAGTGGATGGATGAATACATAGGTCAAGCCAATGAATGTTACGGTCGAAGAGCGGCTGGAAAAGAAGCAGAGACAAAACGACAAGAAGCGAAGGCGACAAACGAAAGAGAGGAGCTTGAAGCAATCAACAAGATGCTAGGGCGCCTTTGATGTGCTGATGCAATCCTTCTTTTCTCTCTAACACAAGTGGGCTTGGGCCTCTACGCGGATTCTACTTCAGCAAACATCTCTTTTTTTGCCCTGCATATGGGACATAAGTATGGTGGTTCTTCACGGAAGCAGACGTAGCCGCATTGTCTGCAGTACCACAATCTCGTTCTAGTCTTTGAAGGTTCTTCAACAATTGCGGGAGATGTTCTAGAGGGTTCTCCTGTAGGAGTTTCCGCACATAGAGAGCGCAGTAGCAGGCTCCGTACTCTTCAACATCAGGGTCTCTGTAGTCGCATGGGCATATTATATCTCGGTCGAACTCGAGCTTTCCGGAAGCCAGTCGACAAGGGCATGAGGGGTATCCATATCGTTCTTCATTGCTCTTTAGTCCCTCGAGAAGGTTCCTTAGAAATTCTGGATCGGGGTTTAGGTAGTAGCCGTAGGTTTTTGCATCGCTTTCCGCTCTTTGCCGCACTTTTTTGATAGTTATCAGATTCCCAGGGCCTCCTTTATCTCCTCCTTGCGAAAGCCGTTAATCAATATTCTGTCGTCGATGATGATCACTGGATAGCTGAGGCGTCCTCCCCTCTTCAGAATGTCCTCTCTAATTCTTTCTCGGTCTTCTCGGCTTGAAAGGTCAACATCGACATACTCGTATTCAACATCGTTGTCTTTCAGAAAATTCTTAGTTAGCTTACACCATGCGCATGTGCTTAGTGCGTACATGAAAACCTTATGCATATTGTTTTTACCAAGAACTTTCACTTTTTTCATTCTTTTCCACCTCACAATTCTGCGCGTGCGCCGTCTCGTACCTGAGTGCAAGTCAGGCATTCATTCCAGACTGAACTACCGGCCCATGCTATTTCTGGAATAAGCTTCAGTTTAAGCGTTTTTGTGCCTAATATTTGCTTAGGAATTTGTGCGCATATTATTTCCGCAAGCACTTCAACGTATTAACTCATTTCCGTTGAAGCTTCTCCAGTTCACTACATACGTCCTGAAAAGTTGTGTTCACGTCTGCCACGTGTATGTGCTTCATTTTCTCTTGGACCAGACCAGCAGCTATCAGCATGGCGCCTAGACTCTTCTTGATACCAATAGTTGGAATGGGAAAAGCTATCAAAGCCATGCCGAGCTTGATGAGTCGAGAACTTTTCGGTCCTCCAGGACTAGGCTTTCCCCACAGGGGTTTCAGAGATTCTGCCTCTCTCGAAGCTTCTTCTATCAGTTTGACTGTTTCTTCGTAGCTCAGACCGAATTCACGCAATGCTGAGGCTATTTTCTGCGATTCCTCTGGTCTCAAGTCTGTTCCTTCTGCTGCTATTTCTGCTGGCTCGCCGTTTAGCGTTTGCTAACATGTAGCGCAATATGCTACTTATTGCGCGCTCACTAAAATGCAAAGAAGACCATAATTCGCGGTTACACTATTCAGGCAACGTAGTAGTCGATTACCTTCTTCATTCTCTTGGGCTGCGAGGGAGGTCCAAGCTCTGAGATTTTCTTCAATATCTTCACAATTTGTGGTTGAAAACGTACGAGATCTGTAAAGGTCACCAGTCCGATGAGTTTTTTTCCTTCTATTATGGGGAGCTTCTTGATTTTCATTTTGAACATGAATTTTGTAGCGTCCTCGATGTCCATGTCTGGTTCTGCGGTCATCAGCGCTCAGTTACGATTCCGATTGGTTTCCCCTTTATGGTGACGACTAGGCATCCTATCGCGCGCTTGTTCATGAGCTTCACTGCTTCCCTGGCGTTTTCGCTGGCGTCGATGGTTACTACCTTTTCAACCATAACGTCTTCAACTTTCAACATCGCGGGTACATCAGAGTAAGCCTTGTCCTGCGAGAAATTTTAGGGTTATGAATTGCAGATTATTCTTCTCGATACTGCTTTTATCCGAATAGAAATGTGGACACCGAAAAGTGTGCCAGCGCATTAGCTTGCGCGAAAGGATTCAGCTCAACGATCATCAGGGAGAAGCTAGCGATCAACTTCCTTTCTCGAATAGCAGGTAATGATTGATGATCTCTCCCATACCCGCCTGGGCGCAAGTATACGTATGGAGACGCCAGCCATTCTTTTGCCATTCCTCAACCTTCTTGCCGACACTCCTGTGATGACCAATTTTCACGCACATGTATTCTTTCAACGTGATCTCACCTTTCTAACACTTACAACAATCTCGCTCATAACCCTTCTTTGATTATGGAGGGGTATGTTAGGGGGGCGCCAGAAGGAATACTCTTCGCGCTATTATTCTATTTAAATAGTGAACATGAGAAAACTGACCGAGGTCAAGAAAATGTTGCTCAATATCATCAAATTTGTCAAAAGATTAGATTCGATTTCTTAACGACTGCTTTCAGTCTTTTGCAAAATTGATTTATGCTGACTCGGAGCATAGTATAGTCACCGCCCAAGTTGGGAAGCACGCTTGAACGGGTTGGCAAAACCCGGGTGGCTTCTTGACAGTTGGTTGCGACTCGTCCCATGAGATCGCATCAAGTGAGATGTGCATCAAGTGAGATGTGCTGTGGCTGACAGTTGAGACGTCAATCGGATGGCGTTGACCTGTTGAGGCTTAGACCCAATTTGGGCGTTTTTGTTTTTAGACTGCTATTTTAGATTTGGATACTTTTCTCTAATCTTGGCATCTGCCATTCTGGCGATCATCTTGTTAGAGATCAACACGTAGGGGACTCTTGGCATACTCTATGACCTTCCTATCGCTTGTACCTTTCAACCCTATGTCCTGAATAGTCATGACTTCCCACCCTAGAGTCTCGAAGTATTCCTTAAGACCTGTATACATCTCGTCGAGAAGAAGCTTCAAGTCAGGTTTGTCCTCCGACATCACTCAAATCTGAATGCTTTCGATATTTAAGAAGAGTGGATCGCATGAGGTGCTCATTCTTAGGCGCGGGTTGCAGAACATAACGTAGCTCCTTATGTGCGGGCAAAGATGGCAAATAAAGGTTATATCTGTGAAATAGGAATCAGTTGAGGAGGTTATCGGTATGGTTGAGTTTGAAACTGGTTCTCTTTCTAAAGAGGAGATTGAGGCAGTTC
>SMTZ1_10013816_pt1 | contig 13444 bp, 14 predicted proteins | sample DeeMarSWOR136_30_FD_25667 | JGI IMG/M metagenome (IMG submission 25667) | reverse complement strand
GCACGACTGTGTACCATGTGGAGACCTGTCGCTGCATCGCCGGAGATACACACTCGAGGGAGGGCAATGACTACAGCTCGTGGAAGAGTTTGGGAGAGGCGGCCCAATCTGGCACAGCAGTTGATGGACAAAGCGGAAGAGCAAGGCTACCTCACGGTGGATGACGTGCTGGAACTCTTCCCGGAGGCGGAGAAGAACCTGCCCGAGATCGAGGATCTGATGATGTATCTATATGACCAGGGCGTCGAGATCATCACACCTGACGGCCGCGAGGCTCGGCCAGCGTTACCGAAGCCGGAGCAATCACAGGACCGAGCAGTGGAGAAAGCAGTGGACGTCAGCCAAATCAGCAGCCACAACTCCATCAGCTTGTACTTGAGGCAAATGGCCCGCGTGCCGCTGCTCACGCGTGAAGAAGAGGTCCGATTGGCCAAGCGAATAGAACGCGGCGAGATCGCGCAGCGTCGCCTGCAAAAGGGCGGTCAGAAGCCCTACCTGCGCCAGAGGTACTTGCGCCAGGTTGAGATCGGAGAAAACGCACGGGCACACCTGACCAAAGCCAATACTCGTTTGGTCGTTAGCATCGCCAAGCGCTACATGGGCCATGGCGTGCCGTTCCTGGATTTGATCCAGGAGGGCAATCTGGGACTCATGAAGGCGGTCGAGAAGTTTGACTATCGGCGCGGGTGCAAATTCAGCACCTACGCCACATGGTGGATCCGCCAGAGTGTCACTCGCGCACTTGCCCAACAGGGGCGCGTCATTCGGCTGCCGTCACATGTGAGCGACCGCATTCGCAAGGTGTATCGCACTGCGCAGTACTTGGAGCAGGACACGGGCAAGAGGGCTACTCCTAGGCAGATTGCTGATCACCTCGGTATCAAGCCGGGAAGAGTTCAGTGGCTGATCAAGGTCTCGCGCCGCCCGCTATCTCTGGAGAAGCCAGTTGGTGAGGAGAAGGACAGCGAACTGGGTGAGTTTATCCGAGATGAAGACAGTCCTGCACCCCCTGACACGGCTACCGAGAGCATTCTGGGCGAGCAGTTGGAGCGAGTGCTGGCCACCTTGACGCCGCGAGAAGCACGCATCCTGCGCCTGCGCTACGGGCTGCAAGATGGCTGTGCCTACACCCTGAAGGAGGTCGGAGCCAAGTTCGGCCTGACCCGTGAGCGGATCCGGCAGATCGAGAGAAAGGCGCTGCGGCGGCTGCGCCATCCGAGTCGCAGCCGATACTTGCGCGGCTACACGTGAGGGACGCGCCGACCTGCTGGAGGGGGTAATGGATCAGGTCGACGTGCAGCTGCCGCTGCTAGTTGGTTCGGCGTAGGGCGGAAAGGATTCGATATCAGCGCATCCTCAAGAGAGTTCGATGGCAGCCGTGCTGTCGCTATCAAGGTCAGGATTACCTAGAAGAAACTGTCGGGGGTACGCCTTTTGCGGCCCTGTGGAGTAATAAGGAGGGACACGAATGAACAAGAATCTGTTCGTTGGGAATCTCAGCTACGATGCTACTGCCGACCAGCTGCGGGATCTCTTTACAACAGCGGGAACCGTGGTTGAAGCGAAGGTTATCTACGATCGCTACACCAATCGCTCGAGAGGATTTGGTTTCGTAGAGATGGCCACTGAGGCCGAGGCGCAGGAGGCCATCGAGAAGTTGAATGGCCAGGAGCTGGTGGGCCGCCAGATCAGAGTGGACGAGGCTCGTCCTCGTCGCAGAGAACGGTCTCCGAGCAGTTACAGATACAGTCGCTGGTAGCGTTCAAACACTCGTCGATGCGGCGCCAGGCGGGGCGGCAGCCGTTGCCGGAGCAGGAGACTGCGTCCGGCGCAGCATGACCAGCGATCTTGAGAAGGCAAGGAAGGATCACGCCGAATGAGCGAGTTCGAGGGCCACAAGATGTACGACCTCCGAGAAGTGGCAGAGATGCTGGATGTCGAGCTGCAGACCGTGCACCGCTGGATAGACCATGAAATGGTTCCGGCACTTGACATCGGTGGTAGGTATCTTATGCGCGGGTTGGATCTGTTCATGCTGGGAGAGGTGAGCGAGCCTCCTGAACAGGTGCAGGTTGACATCGCTCGCTCACAGTTCCGCGTCTCCGGCAGAGCCAAGGAGAACCTGCGAAAGCAGTATGTGTGCATCGAGAACGAGGGTCCCGGACCCGTGGATATGAGCGGCTGGCACGTGCAGAATCGAAGGGGCACTGCCTACGACTTTGGCTATTTCACGCTAAAGCCAGGAGAGGCCGTCCGTCTGCGCACGGGAGAGGGCCGGGATACCGAGAAGGATGTGCACTGGGGGCTTTCCTCTTCGGCCTGGCGCAAAAAGGGCGACGTTGTCAGTCTGTTTGACCGCCTGTGGAACCTTGTGGATCAAAAGGCCTACGGCGACCTGGGCGCAGACAAAGCATGATCCGCCCGGTCCGCCGCGGCACCGAGCTTCTCATGGCCATTAGCGACCTGATGTCGCGAGCGCACCGCGACCTGCAAAGCCAAATGTCATATGGTGGACGTCGATGGAGGTGGATGTAGGCGAGTGGGTGCAAACTCACAAATGGAGTGGGGACTGCTCTGGTTCGACGACAACCGCAAGACTGCCTTTGCCAAAAGGGTCAAGGCAGCTGCCCGGCACTACCGGGAGAAGTTCGGCAGGGCGCCCGATACCTGTTATGTGCATCCGACGGTCCTGTCGGAAGTAGACACCATGCCCAAGGGCATTGACGTTCTTGAATCGACGCACATCCAACCGGATCATTTCTGGATTGGTCTCAAGTCCTGATCTCATTGATTGGCGTTCCACCTCTGCCTGTCATGTCGGGGCGGCGGTTGCCCTGGCGCTGGCTGACGCGCGGACTCAGGCTTCTGCCCTGAGTGGAGCATTCATCCCCGGCATGCGTGATCGCCCCGCTTCCTGAACACCCCCCATGCCAAAGACTGTGTGACCACGCCCATCGGCGAGCCGGCAGACTGCATATCCGGGGAATGTACGACAGGGAAGGCACCGTCTGAGGAGAAGCACATCGCCCGCCTGGGCGCAATCAGAGGGCGAGAGGAGGCCGCGAGCATGGATCTACTGGGCAGGGCGGAGCTGGAGAGGCTGGCGAAGAGAGAGGATGGCTGGCATGTCTCAATCTTCCTGCCAACGCATCGGGCAGGGGCGGAGATTGAAGAGGACCGCATCCGCCTGAAGAACCTGCTGGCACACGCTGAGCAGGACCTGCTCTCGGCGGACGTGCGTTCGCCGGCGGCTCAGGAGTTGCCAGGAGTTGCTTCGGCCGGCGAGAGACTTGCTGCAGAACTACCTATTGTGGCGCTACCTGAGCGACGGATTGGCCCTCTTTCTGTCGCTAGGCTTCTTCCGTTACTACCGTCTGCCCCACGCATTCACGCCGCTGGCGGTCGTGGGATGGCGCTTCCATGTCAAGCCTCTTCTGCCCCTGCTGAGCGGAGATGGCCGATTCTACGTCTTGGCGCTCAGCCAGCAGCAGGTCAGACTGCTGCACGGCACCCGCTACAGCGTGGATCAAGTCGATCTGGATGGCGTACCCCAGGCGCTGTCCGAGGCCCTCAGATTCAATGACGCCGAGAAGCAACTCCAGTTCCACACCTCCACCGTTCAGCCTGGCGGCAAGGGTGATCGACCGGCTGTCTTTCATGGACATGGCGTTGGGCAGGCAACCGAGGGCAAGACCAATGTTCTTCGCTTCTTCCAGCAGGTGGACAACGGCTTGGCGGGGCTTCTGTCAGCAGAGCGGGCACCACTCGTTCTTGCTGGCGTTGACTACCTGCGGGCCATCTACCAGCAAGCGAACCACTACCCGCACCTGGTAGATGAAGGCATCGCGGGAAATCCAGACCAGGTCGCCGCACAGGATCTGCACCAACAGGCCTGGCGCATTGTGCAGCCGCTTTTCCTGCATACCAGAAGGGAATCGGTCGAGAAGTACCACACCCTGGCTGGGTCAGGCAGCGAGCAGGCCTCAAGCGACCTGCAGCAGGCAGTCCGTGCTGCTTATGATGGTCGCGTCGACACACTGTTTGTTGCTCTGGGGCAGCAGTGTTGGGGCTCTTTCGATCCTCAGGCACGTGCCGTGGAGATTCATGACCAGCCGAGGCCAGGAGATCAGGATCTGCTCGATCTGGCCGCAGTCCAGACGCTGCTGCACGGGGGAACCATCTATGCAGTCGATCCGCAGACGGTGCCCGCAGATGCGCCCTTGGCGGCTATTCTGCGGTACTGATATGCGCCTGCTCTTGCGGGCAATGATCGATCACCAGGCGTACAGGCAGAAGTGAAAGGAGGATTGGATTGGGAGTGTCTGCTTCTCAGCAGGCGGAGTTGTCGTTGCTGCTGTCCATAGGATTGGCGATGCTCCTGGGTGGTGCGATTGGGCTGGAGCGCGAGGCGTCCGATAAACCAGCCGGACTGCGAACCCACATGCTAGTGGCTGGGGCAGCAGCCCTGGTGGTAGCGCTGAGCGATGTGATGGTGCAGAGATTCAACACGGAGCTGGGTGCTCAGTTGGTGCGGTCCGATCCCGTCCGGGTAATGGAAGCGGTGATCACCGGCGTCAGCTTCCTTGGTGCCGGCACGATCATCCGCCGCGGTCCCGAGCGACAGGTAGAGGGACTGACCACAGCTGCCTCGTTGCTCCTTGCGACCGCTGTGGGAGTCTGTGTCGCGCTGTCCCAGTTTCTGCTGGCGGCAGGTGTGACCGTGATGGCCCTGGTCACTCTGCGTCTTGTCGGTAGAGTGGCACGCGGAATTCGCTGAATCCGGGCGGCAGAGGAGTTGACTCCAAGGACCAGGACGCCGTTTGCAGACGACCTCTCGGCAGCGTCTGGCGTCCATGCACCGTCTGTTTCCCAGGCGTCTCTTCTGCTCGACGGGGACCAATGCGAGATTGACGAAAGAATGCGCTAGCTGGTCTGGAACCAGGCCACGCCGATTCGCCGGCTCAGTGGCTTCCTGAACGAGGCCCTGGAGATCGGGGGACAACGGCAGTACGCAATGAATGCTCGGGGTGCGGGTGGCAAGCTAGGTAGCGGAGGAGAGTGATGCGCGACGCGCTGTTGGTGATTGATATGCAGATGGGCAACTTTGATCAATCTGCCCCTGTGTTTAGGGTCAGTGACCCGCTCGCAACGATTGGGGCCTTGATCGCACGAGCACGTGCCGCCCGTGTTCCGGTGGTATACGTTCAGCACTGTGGCTCAGAGGGCGAAATCGACCAACCCGGCACTCCAGGATGGGAGATCCACTGTGGTATCGCTCCCGACGAAGGCGACGTAGTGGTTCAGAAGCGTCACCCGGATGCTTTCCAGGATACGAACCTTCAGAGTGAACTGCAATCCAGAGACGTTGATCATCTGATTGTCACCGGGATGCAGACTGAGTACTGCGTGGACACGACCTGCCGCCGCGCGTACAGCCTAGGCTACAAGGTGACCCTGGTCACGGACGCGCACGGTACTTGGGATCTGTGTGGGTGGTTCGTCTAACTGAAGGAAGCAAATGCAGTCGCGTTCGAAGCTGCTGCTTGACGGCCACTGGAGTCGATCTCGGCCATCGCGCTTTGGGCTTTGCGTGGCTCTTAGACCTGGTGTGGGTCCGGCGCCGAAGTAGCCTCTGCAAGACGCCCCAGGCGCCTTGTCTCGGCTGCCAGCCGGCGCAGGTGCCTCGGAGCCAAGGTTCTGCGGCGCGCAACTTTGAAAAACAAGCGGTCCGGTTGCTCCAGAGGAATCAACCATGAGGAGACGCATGCGCGGAGACCTGAGAATGAAAAGATCGTATCAGATAGCAGTTGGCCTATCAGCCGGTATTGCGGGCGCAGTTGGGGCAACAGTTGGCGCGGCAACAGAGCTGTCTCCGGCAACCACTGGGTTGCTTGCAGGGCTACTTTCAGCCTTGCTGGGAGCTGTGGCCTTTACCGTCACAGTCAGGCTTGTGCGGGACAGCAGTTGAAGGCCTGACTACCGAGGCAACCAAGCCGCGCATGCACGTGGCATCGTCCTGATTAGGCTGGCAGCCGTTCCGGTATCTCAAGCGCAACCCTTTCGCGTTCCTGCTCGATGTTCAGGACGCGCACAGTGACCGGGGAGCCGGGCTCCAATTCAGAGATTGCGAGATCGGCCGGCGTATCAGCGGCCCACACCAGCCCCTCAACACCTTGGCCAATCTCCACAAAGGCGCCGAATGGCCTCACGCTGGTGACGGTTCCATTGACGACGTCCCCCTGCTCGAGTTCGGCAGCCACGCGATCCCAAGGAGTGGGCAGCAAACGTTTGCGGCTCAATCCAACGCGCTCGCGCTTCCGATCCACGTCTAGGATCAACACTTCTACTTCGTCACCGATGTCCAACACAGCGCTGGGGTGCTCTACGTAGGTCCAATCCAGCTCTGAGATATGGATCAGCCCGTCAAGTCCGCCTAGATCTACGAAAGCACCGAAGTCAACCAGGTTGCGCACGACACCGGTCCGAACGTCTCCTTCCTCGATTTCAGAGAACAACTGCTCGCGCCTGGCGCGATCGGCCTTACGTGCCGACAAGATCAGACGCCGTCGTTTCTGATTCACCTCGATTACAGCCAGACGCAAAGTCTGCCCCACCATTGCCGCCTTGGCCTCAGGTGTGGGGCGACGCCTCAGTGTCAGATGGGAGTTGGGAACAAAGCCGCGCAGCCGGCCAAACGACACGATCACGCCGCCTCGGTTGGAGTCTATCACTTCAGCTTCGACAGGCTCCCCGGTTTCCAGCAACTCGTCGGCGCGCAGCCAGTCCTGATACTTGAGCCCCTGGTTGATTGAGACCACCACGTGGCCGTTGCGGTCAGAGTTTCTCATGATCCGCACCGGCACTTTATCTCCCACATTGAGACCGGAGCGGATTGCCTGGTCCAGCAGATCAAGGTCTTGGGAAGGGACAAAGCCATCCCTCTTGGTCTGCGGCAGGTGCACGATCACGTGATCCTCCTCAATGGCGAGAACGCTAGCCTTAAGTACCTCGCGACGACGCGGGGGAGTGTAGGCATAGCTGCTCTCGATCAAGTCCGCGAAGCTCTCCTGCTTCAGACTCGTACCGTTCTTATGCATTATGCCCTCCCGAAGCGTCTCTGCAGGCGCCGCTGGCGCCTGCGTTCGCGCCTCACAGCCTTGCGCCTAGCCAGTTGGCGCTTTTCGGCGTCTGAAACGAAGTGGCGCTTCTTCCTCACTGTGCTGAGGATGCGAGCGCGAGCAACCTTCTTGCGAAAGCGTTTCAGGAGACTGGCGAACGATTCTCCTTCTCGTCGTACAACTCTTGTCAATCTTCTGACCTCCTTCTGTTGGGTGTTCTTTCATTTGTCATCATGGCCGTGGCTGGAAGAGCTCTGTCATCTCCAAGCCACAAAGACATGCCGGGCTGCATCTCAGGGCGAGCTTGTGGGGAACCGCTGCGTTTCAAGCGTGCGTTCAAAGTGCGCTTGTATCAGACTGCCCTAGTGATCGTCAGCGCGAATCAAAGCGCGTCCGTACTACGCAGTCGGTGCGCACCTCCAGCCACCTCACCTGTCTGAGATAGCCCCTCCAGCGTGCTGTCCAGCCAAGTCCTTTCTGCGCGGGCCACAGCGAGTGCATAGTCGAGTGCCAGATGCTGTTTGGAGTCCCCCGTCGCGTGCAGGGCTCCGGCAACCCCTCGCAGACGAGCCTGATGAGCAGCGACATCTGACCGCCGCTGCTGCAGATGGGCGATCAACCGAGAGCGTGAAAGGCTATTGGCCAGGATCAGGCGCATCGTAAAGGCCTTCAGACTGCCTGGTAGGGTTGGCTGGTCGATCCAGCCCTGCAGGGCGTTTCTGCCTGCTTCTGTGATGCTGTAGATCTTCTTGGGTGGCTTGGTTTCACGCAGATCGATGTCCACCGTTGCCAGGCCGTCCTGCAACAGCCGGCGCAGGGCCGGGTACAGGCTACCACAACTCGGGCTGCCAATCAGCCAGCCCAAGTTTCCCAGGAATTGCCTGATGTCATAGCCGGACATTGGATCCTCGGCTATCAGGCCCAGAATCAAGTAGCGAAGGCTCACTCTGCTGGCGGCCACGACACTTTCTCCTTCGAAGAATAATCGATTAGCTCTATATCGATTCGATATATTATACCCGAAGCGAGCAGCAGTGTCAAGTGTGCTCCCTGCCCTCGCTTGCAGCTGGTTGCATGCTGCGACGAAATGCGCTCAAATAGCGTAGAGTGGAATGCCAGAGACGCCCGGGGAGAAGAGGGACCTGAAGCCGCTGCAATCGAGGTGTGGAAGGGGGCTGCAGCGAACCCCTCAGTCCAAGTAGGACCATAGGTGGCGGCTGCGGCTCGGATGTCGCAGGCGACGGAGCGCCTGGCGCTGAATCTGCCGGATGCGCTGAGGGGTCAGGCCGAACTTGGCAGCCACTTCTCTGAGCGAGAGCGCAGGCTTGTTGCCCAACCCAAAACGCATGCGCAGTATGACCTCCTGCCGTGGTGTCAACGTCGACAGCAGTCGCTCCACTTCTTCGGCCATCAACTTCTCCATGGCCTCCTCAACGGGCGCCGGGCTCTCCTCATCTTCGATCAAGTGCCCCAGTTCGCTGTCCCCTTCCTCTCCCACTGGCTTGTGAAGAGACAGGGGCCGCCGTGAGACCTTGATCAGCCATCGCACCCGGACCGGGCTGACGCCGAGCCTGGCAGCGATTTCCCTGGGAGTTGCCCGCTTGCCAGTTCTCTGCTCCAGCTGTTGGGCGGTCCTGTAAATCTTGCGAATGCGGTATGCGACGTGAGAGGGCAAACGGATGACACGGCCTTGCTCGCTCAGTGCACGGGTGATGCTCTGGCGGATCCACCACGTGGCATACGTGCTCAGTTTGCACCCTCGACGGTAGTCGAACTTGTCCACCGCTTTCATCAGGCCCAAGTTTCCCTCCTGGATCAGATCCAGGATGTGCAGGCCCAGGCCGGTGTAGCGCTTGGCGATGCTGACGACCAAACGCGTGTTGGCCTTGATTAGATGCGCGCGCGCATCGTCCCCCATCTGGACTTGTCGCAGGTATTGTCGGCGCAGAGCGGGCTCTCGACCCCCCTTTTCCAGGCGTCGCTGTGCTCTCCTTCCCTGTTCCATACGCTTCACCAGCGTCACCTCTTCTTCGCGCGTCAGCAGGGGCACGCTCCCCATCTGCTTGAAATAAAGGCTGACCGAGTCATGGCTGTCAATCCCGGTCAGGTCGACGGGCTTCTCCGCCTTGTCCCGCTCCGGCTCTCGTGCCGCTGGCGATACTGCGGGAAGCCGCTCTTGGCCAGGCATGATGATCTCGATGTCCTGCTCGTAGAGACAGGCCATTGCGTCCTCGATCCCGGGCAAGTCGTGCTCCGACTGTGGCAAGAGCTCGAGCAGATCGTCGATGGTCAGATAGCCCTGCTCTTCAGCTCTCTCCATCAGTTCCTGCATCGAATCCAGGAGCTTGGCTGTCCGTCTGTCTCTTGCTTGAGCCATCTGCTATCCTGCCTCCGCTTCTTGGTTACGACACATGGACCATCGCATTCCACGCCATTCTGCTATCTCTTCTTTCGCTTCCGTAGCCCGAGAATGCGCCGCACCCGTTTCTCATCAACCTGGGCCACAGGTTCATCCTTGTCCAGGGCGCGAAGGACGCGCTTGGATTTCTTACGACGCAAATGGCTCCGGCCTTGCTTCAAGCGGCGCAGCTTCCCCCTGCCCGTGATCTTGAATCGTTTTGCTGTTGCCTTGTGTGTCTTCATCTTTGGCACGTTGCCGCTACCTCCTTCTTGATAACCTGTGCTGTCTCTGACGGCTTTGTGGTCTGGTGCTAGACTGTGGCGGTTAGCTGGTCACCGGGACCTGCGGCGCCAGGACACCTCGTCGGCCACCATGGCTGCGCCAGGGTCCGTCTCCTCGGATGCGTCGGCCGGCTCATCCCACGGCCGTGGCAGTGCGTACTTGCGGCTCAATGAGATGCGCTCTCGCTGCCGATCCACGTCCAACACATAGACTTCCACCTCGTCGCCCACAGTGAGTACATCGCTTGGATGGTCGACGTGTGTCCAATCCAGCTCAGAGATGTGGATCAGGCCATCCACGCCGCCCAGATCGACAAAGGCCCCAAAGTCCACCAAGTTACGCACGATGCCAGTCCGCAGCTGGCCCTTCTGGAGTTGTGCGAGGATCTGCTCCTTGTTCTGCTTTCTAGCTGCACGCTGCGACAGGACCAGGCGTCGCCTGGGCCGATCGATCTCGAGCACGGCCAGCGACAGCGCTTGACCTACCAGCTTCGCTTTAGCTTCCTGATCTCTGGAGCCGATCCGTTCCAGGTGCGAGTTGGGCACAAAGCCCTCCAGGTCACCGAAGGAGACGAGCACACCGCCGCGATTGAAGCCAGTGACTCTGGCCTCGAATGCCTGGCCGTTTCTCAGCAGCTCCTCGGCTCGCGCCCAGTCCTGGTCTGGAGACCTGTCCAGGCCTGTCGTTTCGTGATCCAACGACACAACGACATCAGCTGGAGACCCCGGATCCTTGAGCACGCGAACGGATACGTGATCGCCTTCCTCCAAGGTAGCGCGGAAATCGGCGTCCAGCTGTTGCAAGTCCCTTGCAGGAGCAAACCCCTGACGCTGACTCCTGGGCAGGCGAACCAGCACCGCATCGGGGTGCACTGTGTCCACCACTGCTTCGTAGACTCGCCCTCGGTGCAGCGTAGTCTGCTGACCGCTGGCCCGCGCACGGTCGCTGTTGGGCGAGCGAACTGCGCTGTGCTCCGCAATGCTGCGATGTGGGATCGCTGTCCCCGATGCAGGTGGTTGTGCCGGTGACAGCTCTTCAGAGCCTGACTCTGTCACTGTCCGTGTTGTCATTGTCGATACTCCTCCAATGTGTGTTTGATCTGCCCCTTGGGCTGTGACATGCTGTTCACCAGCTCTCTCAGCGGCTGCGGCCACTCTGTGCGGTCTCGCGCGCGCACTCAATGCACAGCTTGGTATCGGGCAGAACACCTATCCGTTCTGGATTGATCTCACCCCCACAGCGTTGGCAGACGCCATACGTGCCGCCATGGACTCTTGAGAGCGCTGCTTCCGTGCTCGCAACGCGTGCCCGAAGCTGCTCCAGCAGAGCCTTGGCCAGTTCCCATTCGCTTATGCGAGGATCTCCCTTGCCGAGACCATACTCAGGGGTCTCTTCAAGGCCTCGCTCAAGCGAATCAATACGGTTGTGAAGCTCATCCAATCTGTCTTGTAGAACGGTAGTCTCCTCTGGCAAAATCCCCTCCTCTGACACTTGGACACGTGGCGACCGGCTCCGTCATTGCTCCCGGTCCAGACAAGCAGCGAGGCTAACTTGGTGTTGAAGCTGATTGAGGCCTACGCACCCTTGGCGACTCGCATCCGCAACGTCATGCAGACCTGCTGGGCACGCCGACGGAGCATGCTGTTTAAGGGGCACCTTGATGGAGAGTCGCAGAACATAGGAGTAGCCGACACCGCCTGCAACAGTCACTGGTCCAGGTAGTACTATATGATCTATATCGATTCGTTATATACTACCGCAATTGAGGGCCACTGTCAAGTTGCTCCGCGAACGAGTCAGGGTTTTCCCAAAGTCATCCGCATAGCCTATTCAGGCATGGTTTTGTCACGCTGAGCGCCAGCGACACCCGCGTTGCGCTAGCGGTGAGAATCCCTTCGGCATGGCTCAGGACAGGCTTCGCTTCGGTCAGAATGACATAAACGGAAATGCAAGAGCCCTGACGAACGAGTGCAGTTCAGTGGGGGGCAAAGCAGAGCACGACCGAGCGCGAGTTCACTGAGATGCAGAGGGCAAGTCAGCTCCGACGCCATGGCTGTAGAACCATAGCCCGTGTTGCGTCTTACGCGGTTTGCGGACGGTGAATGTCAGGCCGTGCCTCCACGCTGGCCATCGTTACAGTACTCGTCAATTTCCTACGTCTGCCTGCATAAGGTAGAATAGGAGCGAAGCCTTCACGTCCGTGCTTGCTTCAGGCTACTGGGGCCCTCCAAAGTGCTCTGGCGGGGTGCCTGGGGAGGTCCGGCCTGCAATCCGGCACGGGACAGAAGCTGGTTGGCGCTGCACCGGGAGGATAGCTGCATATGGGAATAATCCGCGTTCTGGTGGTCAACGACTTTCCCCTTATGTGCGACGTGATCACGTCGGTGCTGGAAGACGAGCCGGACATTGAGGTGGTGGGCTCAGCTACTACCGTCGAAGGCGCTCTCAAACAGGCCCATCTCTGCGACGTGCTCCTGGTTAGCACCAGGCTGTCCAACCAGGGGGCGCTCAAGCTGTTAAGCGCTATGGCGGAGGCCGAGCACCCAGCTCAGGTGCTGGTGCTGGGCCTGGCCGAGTCCGAGCAGGAAATCCTGAGATACGTCGAGGCCGGTGCCTCAGGCTACGTGCTGCAGGACGACTCGGTCGATGAACTGCTGAGGAACGTCCGCGCCGTCAGCTCCGGCCACGCCATTGTCTCGCCCGAAATGGCCGGCGCCCTGGTTGCGCGGGTGGCCGAGCTGTCCCAGTTGTTTGAAGATGCCTTTGCCATCGATTCCTCTGGTGACCTCACCCCGCGTGAACGGGAGGTGCTGCAGCTCATCGGCCAGGGTCTGACGAATCGTCAGATTGCCGAGCGACTGGTCATCGAGCTGGGCACCGTCAAGAACCACGTGCACAGCATCCTCGACAAGCTCAACGTCAGCAGCCGCAGGGATGCAGCAGCGTACCTGGCGCTCATGCAGGGCCAGGGCGCCGACACGTAGGCGTTTCTAGAGCACAATCCCTGGAAATCTTCTCCCTTGAGGGGGGCGCTTCGCCTCCCTCCTGGCTCCGCCCTGAGGCAGTTCCTCTGTCGCCTGCTCCCACGTGTACCGAGAGATATACCGTCCCTGTGTATCCCGATCTATTTACGCGCTTGGCATCCTGTGTTATGGTACAAGCAGTGCCGGCCTGGGACACAGACCGGCGGTTCACAGATCACATGGAGAAAGGAGTCTAGGGAGCACAGTGAGCGTTGTGACCATCGAAGCCAAGCAATTGGGTCGTCAGGTTGTAGGTGCCCTGCTCACTGGGGCACTGGTGCTGGTGAGCGTGCACCTCGGTGCCACGTACCTGGCCAATCGGGCTGTGCAGGCCACGATCGCAAGCGTAAAGCTGGCCAGCGTGACCTTTCCATTGCACGCCTCGGATGACCTGCGTGGGCTGCGCGTGTTCTTGGAAGTGCAGAATCCCACGGCGGAGCCTGTCGAGGTGGCACTCTTACAGGTCGAAGCCCGCGCTGGCGAGCAGTACCACGTCCAATTGAACTGGCCCGGAGAACCGACCTTCAAGTTGCCGCCACACGACGCCAAGCGGGTGCAGGCCACTCAGCATGTCTGGCAGAGCCTCTTCTCGGACTGGCAGCAGCAGGGTGCCGTGGACA
>SMTZ1_10011211_pt1 | contig 13445 bp, 14 predicted proteins | sample DeeMarSWOR136_30_FD_25667 | JGI IMG/M metagenome (IMG submission 25667) | reverse complement strand
CGTTTTGGGACGTTAACCTGAAAATGGACATGAACACCGGCAAAACCAAACTCGCCGAACTCGAACCCAAACCGCTCGAGTTCACGAAATCCTTTGGTACAGGTATCTATATGTGCTTGTTTCCCGAAGCAGTTATACCTACATTTGGTGTTGAACTCCATAGTGACCCAGTTGATTTTCTTTTGTTCCTGTCGCACCATTTACGGGCAGGCGAAATGCCTGCCGCGTGCGACAAGAAAACGATATAGTTTATCGAGAGAAAAAGAGACGGCCTTTCATCTGCGGGTTCTCCGTTTCACTTCGGACCACGCAGTATTCCCGGCCTTAGTTTATAAAATATGTTAATCCGAAATCTTATAAAATAGTTCTATATTTTAAAAAGTAAAAAAGTAAAAACATGAATAAGTAAAACATAAAATATATTAGATACCTTTTTAATATTATGATTAAGGGGAGAAAAAGATGGTGGAGTTAACACAGAATAAAAAAAGGATAGTAATTTTATGGGTACTGGGGATACTTGTCTTCTTTGGATATGCTTATTTTGGCATAAATGAAATTCCCGTTTATCGTTCGAATATTTCATTAGTTTCAAGCCAAGAAATCGCAACCGTATTGATAATTCTAATAATATTTGCCGTCCTTTCTTTAATCCTGAAGGGCTCGACAAATCGCTCGATGAACATTATCGTGGGATCTGTATTTGGGCTTGGATTTCTCGCTGCGTTGGTTGATGGAACGGACGTAAACTTATATGGAATATACAACGTGATGATGGGCATTGAAGTGATAATAATGATCATTATCATTGTGTTTGCTTACAGAATGCCCAAAACACAAACATGAACAAGTTCGTAATTCATAATAGGTTTCATATTTGGTATAATAGGTGGATCATTTATTCTTTCACAAAAATCTAAAATAAAAACAATATCAATAGAAATACAAAACAAATGATAATACAAATTACGCATTCACTTTATTGTTCATTTTTAAACTATTAAAATGAAAAAACGATAATAAAAGATATTCAGCTTTTTTATTTGTAAAATAGTTTTCAAAAACCTTCTCTTGCACTCATATATTTCAGCAGAGGAAAACATGAACAGAATTAGGTATAAAATATGTTAATACGAAATCTTATAAAATAGTTCTATATTTTAAAGATTAAAGGGTAATAATATGAAAAAGCAAAGTAAAATTTTACCTCCAACATATTTCTATCTGCTAATTATATTATCAATAATTTTACATTTTTTATTACCCATAATATTAATTATAAAACCACCTTTTTCATATCTTGGAATCATTCCAATAATAATTGGTATTTACCTAAATATTTGGACTGACAAATTATTCAAAACTAAAAAGACAACAGTAAAACCCTACGAAAAACCTTCACAATTTATTATTGAAGGTCCATTTAAAATTAGCAGACATCCTATGTATCTTGGCATGCTTCTCATATTATTAGGTATTGCAATTGTTCTTGGCTCAATAATTACATTTATTTTCCCAATAATTTTTATATTGTTGATGGAAATATTATTTATTCCATTTGAAGAAAATAATTTAAAGAATATATATATATACAAGCAGGATTATAAAAAATATAAAAAAAGAGTCAGACGTTGGATATAATTTACCGGTAAACTTGATGTTCGAATCCCGATGCGGGCATTATTATCATGCACGATAAATATTAACATGATTATTAAGAAGGGAAAAACAGATTTATTATTTGTAAAACCGAGTTAATATCTTGCCCCCTGCACTATTGTTAAAGAGAAATTTAAAACATATCTTAGACTTTATAGATTTAAGTTTTAAAACTATATTTTCTTATCCTCTGATAATAATAAAAGAAATGTATATTATATATATTAATAAGAATAACACTCCTTCCCAACGCTCCAAAAGATGTTTTTTCCTTCCAGTGAACATTGTTATAAACAATAACAGTGGTGCAAGGATTGCAACACCTATATCGATATTACTTTCTACGCTAAACGGCAATGGTCCAATCATTGCACTTATTCCAAGTATCAATAAAATATTAAAGATATTTGAGCCAACTATATTTCCTATCGCAATATCTGTTTTCTTTTTATAAGCAGCAACCGCTGATGTAGCAAGTTCTGGTAAAGAAGTCCCAGCAGCAACAATAGTTAATCCAATCAATGATTGACTAACACCAAAAAACAATGCAAGTTCTACAGCCCCATCGACTACCCATTTAGCTCCTATATTTAAAATAATGAGCCCAAAAATAATAAAAAATAATGATTTACCTAAACTAAATTTTTTTATATCTAGTGATAGTTGATTTGTATCCATTTTTCTTTGTTTTTTAACATTTCTAAAAACATAAAATAGAAAAGTTATGAAGAACAATATGAAGATCAAAGCATCTATCCTGCTAAGTCCAGATATACTACTATTTTGGAAGAATAAATTATCATTTACTAATAACCCTAAAAGCAATGTAGCAAATAAACAGAATGGTATTTCTTTCCAAACCGTAGATTTAGTTACTAACAATGGAAAAATAATTGCAGAGATGCCAAGAATAAGAAAAATATTGAAAATATTACTTCCTATAACATTACCTATTGCTATCTGAGTATTTCCCTGTGCACTTGCAAAAATATTAACAATGAGTTCAGGTGCAGAAGTTCCAAAAGCAACTATTGTTAAACCTATGATTAAATCAGAAACTTTCAACCTTCTTGCGATTGCTGATGCACCATTGACAAGAAAATCTGCACCTTTTACAAGTAATGCAAATCCAATAATGAAAAGTATATAGGTAAGCACAGCCATGAAATCAAAGAAGACAGATTAATATTTAATCATCTATCATTTTAGTACCATGCCAATTATAAATGAATTTATCAACTAACGATATTTACTGTATGAGCATATGGATATTATTAGCATATTATTGAATTTCTATGAAAATCCAGCGATATACTCATTAATCTTTTTAATCTATGTGATATTAGCAGCAGTAATTCTTCCTATTCCTGTTGAAATTGGTTTATTTAATCCCAATATTAATCCTTTATTAATTGTTTCAATAATGGGTATCGGTAAAGGAATCGGTTCCTTAGTTGTTTTTAAAATAGGATTGAAAATACGAAAAGGAATTAAAAAAAGATTCACAGGATCTCCATTTACAAAAAAGATGGTAAAATATTGTGAAGACTTTGTTAAAAAATATGGTTACATTGGTCTATTTATTATTATGAGTACACCACTTATGATTGACTCTGCAACGTTATATTTATTTTCTGTTCTTAACGCAAGAAAAAAAGAAGGCGGACGAGCTATGGTTCAAAGTCATTTTATTATTATTAATATTCTCGCTGGAATCACAAGAGGGAGCATTATTCTTTTCTTGGTATATTATGCTGGTGTTAGATTAGTATAAGTTTTTATTTAACCATATGATTTTCTTTATTATGGTGATTGTATGGAAACATATATTGATATTTTTGTAAATGCTGATGGTGAAAAGGCTTCAATAATTTTTAAAAAATTAAGTGAAATGGGATTGAAATATCATATTGGACAGCATGATTTTGTTCGTGATTGGAAAAAAGCTATAAACATATCTGATGAACTTGCGTTGGTAGATAAAGTTCAGGAAACATTAAAAGGTACTGGAGCTTTTCTAAAATTTACCTCTATTCGATAAATTTTTTTACATCCTCTGAAAGTAGTAACATTTGTTTTTTTACCGGGAAAACCGAGTCAATGTCCTGTCCCCTTTAATTCAATATATAGCCCATTTCGGAGAAGTATTAAAATAATATAAATTCAACAGCAAGAACACCTAAACAAACCATTAACGTGAGTGGCATGGTAACCAAACCATATTTTATAAATTCTTTAAATGAAATAGTTATATCTTTGTTTCTTAGAATTGTAATCCACATTATACCAGCAAGAGCACCAATGGGTGTGATATTGGCTCCAAGATTAGAACCAACAGCAGTTGCAAAAATAGCAGGAAGATTTAGAGTATTTGCAGATGCCTCAATAACAGGCACATATGCAACAGCCATAGGAATGTTATTAACTACATTAGCTGAAATTGAAGAAGAAAAACCAAAAAGAAACACACCCGATGTTGATGACTGACCGATAATATCTCTAAAAAAATAACCAATATCTGCTGTAACACCATATATTCTTAAGGCTTCTACTGAGATAAACATAGCTAAAACAAATGGAATAATTCCGATTGGCATTCGTTTAAGAGTTTTTGTAAAAGTTAATTTTTTCAGACTTATGTTTTTTCTAATTAACCCTGCGTATGATTCTCTTATAATCAAAATAAATAGCAAAGTAAGTGCAAATCCCAGTGATATAAACCATAATTCAATATTTAAATATGGAGCAATAGCAAGTACAACTATACAGCTGAAAAGAACTAAAAGACCTAAAATTGCCCCTGTTTTATCAGTTAAAGCATCAATAGGGCGGATTATTTTTTCTTGTTTAATTGTTATCTTTATTCTTTTTCTAAAAATCAAGTAAAGAAGTATAAGATTCACCAAACCTGCAGCAACTGTTGGAAGGAACATCCATTTAAAATATTCAATGAAATCAATTTGAAATGCAGATGCAAGAACGATATTTGTTGGATTACCAATATATAAAATCATACTCCAAGTATTAGCAGCAAAAAACTCTGCAATCAAATAGGGTATAGGATCAACACCCGCATGTTTAGTAAAATAATAAATAAAAGGTGTAAACGTAAGGATAATAATGTCATTAGATGTAAAAATTGTTAGAAATGAAATCATAAAATAAAACGAGAAAAATAACATTTTTCCATTATTTTTTGAAAAATTTAAGGCAAGATGAGCACAATATTCAAAAAAACCAGTTATATCCAGATAGATGCTCATAAAAACCATTGAAAGAAAAAGTACCAATATACCCAGAGGATTAAGACTACCTTCACCACTTAATCCTTGAAGGATCTGAGAGTAATTAATCAACCCAAAAATAATAATTAAAACTGGAGCAAGAAGAGCCCCAATGATATATGTATCAAATCTAACTTTTCTATTAAGAAGACGAATATTAAAAAAAGGTCTACGTAAAATAAGAAATATCATAACAAATATAGATAGAATAAAGATAATTTCGACAGCAATTTTTTCATTCATTTTAAAAATCTGAGAAATGAATTCTAAGTAAAAATCTTTGTATAAATAATAATCAAACACTCAACAGATATAAAAAAAGATAAGATGGTCCCATAATTGAGACCGAATCCCGATGCGGGCGTTCACTTAACATGAGAAAAATGTATTTTACAGGTTAAACCAAGTCAATATCTTATTCCCTGCTCTTATATGGTTTAAAAAAGAAAAAATCCATATTACTTTAAAATTAATTTTATTTCAAAAAAGAGCTGAGTGAACTTTTATAACTGAATTTAGTGCTATTTAAACTTATTAATTTAATTGTTGTTAAAAAGGAATATTAATGAATGTATGTTATCAGGTAGTAATATCACTATATTCAGAAATTAATAGGTAAAAATATGGATGGAAAAGTTGTATATTATAGGATATATGATGCAGGCGGGATGATTGATATTGATAAATTGAAATTTAAAACCAGTGACACTCTAGATCAACTCCAGATTTCCATTCAATCTTCTATCCCTCCATATATTAGTATACCACCTCTATGTATAATAAAAACACCTGCAAAAATAATTGAAACAAGTACTGGAAAAACAAAAATTGAACCATTGGTTAAAGTGTTTTCCATCGGCGTTATATCAATACAGATAAGCATTGATTTTGAAAATATAACTTTTGAAGAATTAAATAAATATTGTAATCCAAAGATTAAAATAAAAGATAATTTTGAAAATATTGATGTTATCTTTAATGAGATTTTAAGTGAAGTTAATAAAAAAATAAAAAATTCATTATACGATTTGTATGAAGTATCAGTAACACATGAAACATATACAGTTTTTTGCTTCAGTAAAGTGGGTGATATTTTAATTAAGGATTTTTTAACTACTAATAGAAAGAAAATAGCAGGTATATTAACACTTAGAGAATCCGAGCCCATGTTATCTGATAAAGAGATAAATGATATATTAGAATCTTACTTTTCATACGAACAAAATGATTTTGTAATAATGGATTGGGATTCAGCAATTATTGTTAATCCAAATAAAAAATTTGAAGATATACTACTTGTATTAGAAATTAGCAATTTAATGCTTTTAGAACTTAGAACCTATGATTCTTATTTAAATCAAATTTTAAAAGATTCTTATAAGGATATCGACTTATTTTATTCTAAAAAATTAAGATATAAAACAGCAAAAGATACCATAAAGGATATCATTACCACAAGAATCGACTTACTTAGAATGACTGATGTGCTAACAAATACAACCAAATTTATTGGAGAATGGTATTTAGCAAAATTATATGATTCATGTGCAGAAAAATTCCATCTTATTGAATGGGAAAAAAATATCAGTAGAAAGCTATCAACTTTAAATGAGCTTTATATGGTTTTAAATAATGCTTTACATGACAGAAAAATGTTAATTTTAGAATTTAGTATTGTCTTACTTTTTATAGTTGATTTATTAGTACTAGTTCTTACATTGTTCTTATTATAAATCAAAACAAAAATATTTTCATTTATCAAATTAAATTTATAAATAAAAAAACTTTGTTTTTTGCTTTTTTTTAAAAAAAATCGCTATTTTTCACTCTCAAATTTAAAAAACCTATAGAATTATTCTCATCTCACTAGGAGGATTAAGATGCTAAATTTAGATAAAATAAAAATGGAGCCAATCGTTGTTTATAAGAAAAAAAATGGAAAAATTGGGATCATAAATGGTCATAAGCGAATCAAGATTTTAAGAATAATAGGCTGTACCGAACTAAGCCCAGAAATGTATAATTACTCTGATAGCTCATATAACAAGGAAATTTTAAAAATATCGGAAGTTGAAGATGATTTAATAACTTAATATATTGGACTCTATCAAGGTTTTATCAAAATCCTTAATAGTGAAAAGGAAAGATTAAGAATGAGATTTAACTAGATTTTATTACAAAGTTTTTACCCTTCATTACATATAAAACCCTAACATAATAATAAGTAATAAAATCCTAAAGAATTAAAAGAAATTAAGAGAACCATTCAACAGATTTAAAAATTATAAAATGGTCCCAAACATCGACCGAATCCCGATGCAAACGTAGAAAATATAATAATTTAAGAATATTATGATTTTTCTAAAGTGGCATTTATCCTTGAATATATTTTTTTTAGCCCAGGATGTCTTACTTTTGAATAGAACTTATTTATGTCTTTTATAATTTGTTCTTTGGTACAGACGGGACCCATGGTGTCATCTATTTTTATAGATGAAAGTGACTTTTTCTGTCCGGCATGAATAAATATGATATTAACATCAAGTGAATTATAGTATTTTGCAAGTGTTGCTGAACGATAAGATTTTTTCCTTTTTAAAGAGAGAATTTTCTCAGAAACATTGATTGTTTTTGATTTTTCTAAAACTACGATTTCAAGTATTTTTGTAGCACTCCATTCAATCCCATGGTAGCGAGCAGCAGTGCTTAACCCCCAATACCACTTATTTCTACCATATCGTTTATCAAATAAAGAAGTTAAGAACTCTTGTTTATTTTCAATAAAATGGCCTTTTCGTTCGCGGTTAGTTGGAATATAATAAATACCTCTGAAAAAAGTTGGAATAATATATAGTGATACAAGTGCTTTTTGAAATGTATATTTCTTACCAATTTCATTTGATTGTATAAATCTTCCATTTCCAAATATGTTAATAAAATCTTGATAACCAGTCATATGTAACCCTCATGAATTTTTCAAATTCTTCATACGGTAGATCTTCAACTTGTTGTATTGTTTGGAAATAATAGAGATCTTCTTTTTTTGTTGTTTTTATATCCTGTAAACGCTCACTATAGTAATTAGTTATTACTTCACATTCTCTTATTGGAAAGAATAATTTACCATCCGATTCTTTTTTTAAAATAAACAAATCAACAAGGTCCCGTGCATCATACACTGACCTGCATAACAATGCAGTTGTTTTCATCGCTATCATTGTTTTTATGTCGAATGTGAGAACCTCAGTCTGGTTACATAGTCTCTTTTCTATTTTAGAAAATGAAGTTCCATCGTTGAACACCTCAATTTTAATATTAGGGCCAATGAATAGTTCTTTATCTTTTTGTGATTTAATTTCAAATCCTTTTTTTTCAAGTATAGTTGCTAACTTGAGTATGCTTTCTTCTTCGTGGGCAGAACCTATTGTATTTGAATGTGGATCGTAAAGATCAATATCCTCTGATGCTCGATACTCATTGAATAGGACTAAATTAAGTACAGTCCCACCAACAAACACTAGATTTAGTTTTGTGGCAACTTCGATGATATATTTCCAATTTCGTTTGATCCAAGTCCATTTCTCAAAAATTGACATACATTCTCGTAAGATTAAACTATTTTTAATCTTTTTGATTTGTCTTTGGTGAACTACAGCCCCATTAAAAAAACCTTTTGCTATACATACACTAATCACATTAGATAGAGAAATCCTTTATTTTATTATTAAAAATACATTCGAATTTATTCTTTTTTATTTAATTGTGTTTGATTTAAGTTATTATTATCCTGCTACGGACATAAACGACGATAAAATGGTCCCAAACAACGACCGAATCCCAATGTGGGCGTTCTAACTATTAACATGCTTATTTTTTTGTTTCCATTTCGCCCATAATACCAGAAATGTTGGTAGGATAAATACCGATGCTAAGAAACTGTATAAAATTGTTAAGGCAGTGATACCTCCAAATTGTTGTAAAGGTGGCATTAATGCAAACACCAGTAAACCAAAACCCGAAATAGTTGTTGAAGCAGCTCCAAATAAAGCAGTACCTGTGTGAGTAACAGTACTTCTACATGCATCATCAATATATTCAGTAGTTGAGGTTGGTTTGTTAAATGTGACTTTTCCTAACTTATCACATTTTGGACAAGTGACCTTAAAAATCTGTCCAGGTTTACCTGTAACTCTTCCAATTTCACCACAATTTGGGCATTTGACTATCTTTTGAATAGAAATATTATTTTTTACATTATGATTTTCAAGATCCTCAAGAAATCTATGAGTAATATGTATACCATAAGTGATTCCTAGACCAATTGTTAATGAAGCAATCGTAATTGTCATCATATTAAGTGGTATATCTACCAAATACATTGTTCCAAGAGTCCATGCCACACAAAATATTACAGGCATCATTGTTATTAATCCAAGTATTAAGGATCGCCATTTATACCAAAATACAATAGTCAGGACAATAAAAGATAAAATAATCGTGATAATCAACGAACGGATTTGACTATCGTTTAAAGAATCCATTATAACCTTTGTTAAAATAGGTCCACCTGTAACAATTGCTTTATTTGCACTATTATCTAAGGGTTTTTTATCTTCTATTAAATCATTTTGAAGTATTTCAACTGCTTCATTATTATTAGAGTCTACATTAATAGAAATTCTTAAAACTGTGCTATCATAATCATTATTCTCACTTTTATGTAAAACATATTCAACAGCCTTTATAGAATTTGTATTTGAATAAAGCCAATTATACAAATCAACAATATCTTCTCTTTTGGTATCTTGATTAGGTATGCCATCACTTGTCATAACATTATAATACATAATCTCAAAATCTGGGTCATAACTTGCATCCTGAACCCCATAAAGAGTTGTATTTGTTGCCCAATCATTCATGACCGATAAAATTGAATGGACATCAGGTTCATTTGAATTTTTGATTACTGATTCATCATCCCTCATGTTATTTATTGTTTGACCCAGGTCTCTTAATATATCAGGATTAGTAACATCGCCATTTACTAAAATATTAACCTCTTCTGCCATCCCACCACGCATTCCAAATTCAGCCATCATAAAATCTAAATCTTTTGATATCTCTAAATCATCTGGTAGGAAATCCTCAAAATTAAAGGTTGTTTCTAATTGAAATGCACCAACAACCGCTCCAATTGTAATCAAAGATACCACAATAATAACAGTTAAAGCATGACGTTCAGCAGCTATTGCTCCACTGCTCATTGTTTTATCAAGAACTCGCACGCCAGTACTTTTTATTTTACTTCTCCTGTTCTCAGAACCATTATTATTTGATTCATTATCCATTTTTTAACTGAGCAAGAAGACTTATTGGGGAAGCTAGATTAGACATAAAAGAAACAACTGTTGTAACAGTAGCAAGAAGTAATGCCATTCCAACAGATGTTATTGTTAATACTATTGAATTACTAATTTTTTTACCACTTTTAATTTCTTCACGGTATCTCATTGTGATATGTATTCCATAATCTATACCCAGACCTACAATCAAGATGGGGACAGCTGTAGTCATTGGATTAAAAGTATAACCTAATGCTGATCCAAATCCATAAACCCATATTATCGCAAAACCCAACGCAAGAAGGCTAAACATCATATCTATTCCACTTCGATAAATAAGTGCTAAAATAATAATTACTAATGTAAAAGCAAGTGGCAGAAGAATTGCCATGGAAGCATTATTAGCCTCCATAATCTCATCCATAATTATGCTTGAACCCATCACAGTCATCTCTATATATTCAAGTTTTGTATTTTTGACAATTTCATCCATTCTTCTTTCTGCTTCAGAGGAACCAGATCCCCCCATCATACCATTTGAACCACTATCTGAAGATGGATTTAAATTAATAATAATCATTGAACCCTTAGCTCTGAATTCTTCTTTTGTTGGATCAAAATCTTTTGTTAAAATAATTGAAAATATACCCTTTACTTCAATAGGTGTTTTATCTGAAATTAATATCTCTCGAATGAGTTGCTTTATTTGATCATCATTCATACTTTGAATTACAGAAATTTTTTGATCAATAGTAGGAGTTGTAATACCTTGTTGTATCAAGGCCATCTGAGCAACAATATCTGCAATAGAGTTTACATTTACAGATGGTATTTCAGGTGTTTCCAGATTAGCTATAATCGTTGAATCTTCAAGAAACTTTTTTTCAATCTGAAGAATTTCAGCAAGATTATCCGAAGTAAAAACATCATCATTTTTTGATTTTACAAGTATTGATACACTAGATGAGGTAGTATAATCCATAGATATCTCATCAGAAGCTATTGCAATTTCCATATCAGGCATAAATGATTCTTCTGAAAACTCTTGTTCAATTCCAAATATTTGTATAAAACCCATCGCAATCAAAGTTATTGCAACAATTGCTGCTATTGTTAACTTGGGATACTTAGAGACTATTTTTCCAAATCTATCCATTATCATATTTTTACCTCTTTGTTATAAGTAAAAAAAAGATTAATCAAATTCTTTTAAAGCATAAGAAAGAGCTCTTACTCCCCTCAATAATGCTTTTGCATCTTGCTCGTTAATTTTCTCCAAAATTTTTGAAAAAGATAGAGATAATTCTTGTTTTATAGATTCAAGAGCTCTTTTTCCATCTTCTTCTATTTTAAGTCGAATAATTCTACGATCTTTTTCATCATTGATTCGTCCAACAAATCCTTTTTTTACTAATATTTCTACAATTCTTGTTGCATCTGGAGGAGAAACTGAAAGAAAATTTGCAATATCACTTGTTTTACAATTATCATTATTTTTGACAAAATGTAGGGTCATTAGTTGAACACCGGTAATACCAAACTTATTTCCAACATTAGTTTTGTCAGGTGCAAATTTTTTTAAATCTTGTGGCAATGTTTGAAATATTTCCATTAACTCTTTTATATAGGAGACCATAACTCTCCCCAAAAATAGTTGCATGTATAAATATTTTACTATATGAACTATTAATAGCATTAACTAATGTATTTTAGGTCTGGATTAACCTATAATTAGAAACAACCGATAGATAGAAAATTTAAATGGTACCAAACATCGATTGAATCTCAATGCGGGTGTAATAAGTATTAATATAATTAGATATTTGGAGAAAAATGGAATTTTTAAACTGTAAAACTAAGTTCAAATCTAGTCCCTTATAATTTGTATAAATCGATTCGGAGTATCAAAAATCAATGTAGAATCAACAGATAAAAAACCTAATATTATACTAGTAAATTCGGATTTCGAATCCCGATGCAGGCGTAATATTATCAAGAACGATTGTGAAATAGGTATTTATGATGGATGTTAGGATGATTGAATATACTAATTTTCTAATGGAATAGCAATCTGTGTATGTATTTATTTGGTTAGTCACTCTTTTTGCATTTAGTATGTTTTGTTTTTTCAAGGAAATAATCTACCCATGCCTCTCTAACACTTGGTATCGTCTCCCGTTCTATCAGCTTTAATATATCCTTTTGTTCTTTTGTCGTCGCCATCCTTTTAAGCACTGAAAAATTAGTCCAGGTGTCTTCTTTAGCTGGAGAAACTTTTGGGTGAAATAGGCTTCTTAGCCAAGAATAAGTCCTTTTTAAGATAGCAACTATCTGTTATAAAATGATTTCTCTTATACATTTGTAAAATTATATTTTATTGAGTGTAATGCATTAGGGGGCTATGTGTAAACAAATCTACCCAGGAGTTTTATTCTTTGTAAAGCATTTAAAAGCATTTATATGGTAAGATGTAATCTTAGAATTGGATTACAGCCAAAGATGTCTAATAGGAGGTAAAATATTATGACAGAAGAAATAACAGAAAAGGGAACAGCCAAAGAAAAAAGAAGAAATGATGAAAACACAATATATGTTGGAAATAAGCCGCCAATGAGCTACGTGCTTGCAGTAGTAACACAGTTCAATACTAGTGGTTCGGATGAGGTTGTAATAAAAGCACGTGGCAGAGCTATAAGTAGAGCGGTGGATACCGCAGAAATCGTAAGAAACAGGTTTATCAAAGATGCAAAATTAAAAGACATAAAAATTGGAACTGAAAGTATCACCAATGAGGAAGAGGGCAGAACTTCTAATGTATCTAGTATTGAAATAATCTTAACAACTAAAAAGAAGAACAAATAGGTAGAACGATATTTTCTGCAATCTCTTTGTAGCGATTTCGAATAGTAACCTCTGTTACACCTGCAATATCTGCTACTTCACGTTGTGTCCTTCGTTCACCACAAATCACAGATGCAATATAGAGCGAGGCTGCTGCAATGCCTGTTGGGCCACGTCCACTAGTTATTTCTCGGTGCGCTGCTTCTTGTAATATCTCCAAGGTCTTAGCTTGCACATCACCACTAAGTTTTAATTCACTGCAGAACCTTGAAATATAATCCTCTGGTGAAGTAGGCAACAATTTTAATCCTAATTCCCG
>SMTZ1_10004893_pt1 | contig 13447 bp, 9 predicted proteins | sample DeeMarSWOR136_30_FD_25667 | JGI IMG/M metagenome (IMG submission 25667) | reverse complement strand
AAAGTATACCCTTCCAGCTCCTCCGGTGGCTAAAAGGATTATCCTGGATAAAAAGGTGTCGATCTTATTTTCATCGATGTCCAGGATAAAAGCACCCAGGCACTTTATGTCCTTTTTTGAACTTTTTTCGGTTATGAGATCAACCGCAATGTGATTTTCGTAAAGACGGATGTTTCCTTTTGATTTTACCGCACGCAGAAGGGCGTTCTCTATCTCCCTCCCGGTAAAATCCTGAACGTGAAGAACTCTTTTTCTCGTATGTCCGCCTTCTCTTCCCAGGTCGAATTCTCCCCTCCTGTCCCGGGTGAAATTCACTCCCACGCTCAATAGCTCCTTGATATATTTCGGACCTGATTTTATAACCTTCTCAACCACCTCGGGCTTGCACAGCCCATCCCCGGCTCCGAGCGTATCTTGAATATGAGCCTCAAAAGTGTCGTCCGAGGATACCACCGAGGCGATCCCCCCCTGGGCATAGTTGGTGTTGGATTCCGAGTCCTCCTTTTTGGTAACCACTACCACCTCTCCCACCTCCGATACCTTGAGAGCATAAGAAAGCCCTCCTATTCCTGAGCCTATAACTAAAAAATCGGTCTTTATCGCCATCCTAACTTCGCCTCTATGAAATCCCAGAATTCCTTTTCTTTCTCTTTTATCCTCAATCTTATCTTCACCACGTATACCGGAAGTTGAAAATCCGAAGTTTTTGGTATTCTAATCCTATCCTTCTCCGTGGTACACAGAATTTCAGTTCCTTTCTTTTTGCCTTCAACTTGAATATCCCACATATCCTTTTCCGTGTAAATATGATGATCCGGGAATTCGATATGGCTCAAAACTACCATCCCCAAATTCCTTAGCATTTTCTCAAAGGAAAAATTATCAGCAATCCCGGAAAATGCAACCGTTTTTTTGCCCCTTAAAGAGGAGGATTCAACCAACCTATCTTCGGTTAAATCCACAACCTCGGAAACCTCATAAGAGCTTTGGGCAACAAAGCAGGATGGATTATTTTTTAAAATAACATCCTGAGTATCTTTTAAGCTTTCGCTTTCTTCTTTCTGGTTTAAAACAGCCATATCCGCCCTTTTAAAGGTAGAGAGAGGCTCCCTTAACCTTCCCAGGGGAAAAAGTTTTTCTTCGGATAAAGGACGTGTGGAATCTACCATAACTAAATCCACATCCCTTTTCAAACTCCAGTGCTGAAAACCGTCATCCAGAATAAAAAGGTCTGGCTGGTATTTTTTATAAGCGAATTTAGCTGCCTCAAATCTTTTCTTATCTATCATCACCGGAACCTCTGATAGATTAGAAGCCAAAAGAGAAGGTTCGTCCCCGTAACATTCCCAGCTCAGATTATTCGGGTAACCGTAAAGCTCCTTTTGCCCTTTCCCTTTTCTTTTATATCCCCTGGTGAGAATCACGCTTTTTTTACCCTTCTTTTCAAATTCCGAAGCCAGATACAATACCATAGGGGTCTTCCCGGATCCGCCCAAAGTTAGGTTCCCCACCGAGATAACCCTGGCATCCAAGCTTTTTTTTCTGATCATTCCGTATTTATAAAAGATAACTCTTAACCAGTAAATAAAAAGAAAAACAAAGGAGAAAAAAGCTAAAACCAGATCAATTAAAAAAAACCTTGAAGATTTTCTCCAGTATCGATAAAAACCTTTCATCTTTCATCCAAGGTTTTCAAAATAAGATCGACCGTCTTCTCGGAAAAACCCCTTTGTGACAGAACTGCTTTTTTAACCCTTTGGCCCAGATCTTCTCTTAACCTATCATCCTTTAAAAGAGAGAAAAGCTTAAGATAAAGCTCATCTTTATCTTTTACCTCAATTCCTCCTCCTGAGCTTAAAACGATCTTTTTTGCGGATTGGAAATTCTCGGTATGAGGACCGAAAAGAACCGGAACTCCGAATACTGCCGGCTCCAGTATGTTGTGCCCTCCCTTTGGTATGAGGCTTCCACCCACAAAAGCAACGTCAGCACAAGAATATAAAGAGGAAAGCTCTCCGTAGGTATCCAGCAAAACGACATCCTTTTTTTCCTTCTGATCTTTTAGCCTGCTTTTTCTTATAAAACTCAATCCCAAAGAGAGCATTATGTTTTCTGTATCCTTTAATCCTTTCATATGGCGCGGGGCAAAAATCAAAGACAGGTTCTGAAAATCCTTTTTCAACCTGCTGAAAGCAACTAGTACAGCTTTTTCCTCACCTTCCCGGATGCTTCCGGCAACCACCAGTTTCGAGTCTTTTTCTATGCCCAATGACTCCTTTATCTTCTCTTTTTTATGGTTGGAAAAATCAAAAGCTATCTGATCGAATTTCAGATTTCCTAAAACGAAAGTCCTGTCCGGAGCCGCTCCCATACGGATTATCCTCTGGGCATCCTCCTCGGTTCTCATACAGAGGATGTCAATAAAGGACAGGACCAAAGAAAAAAACTTTTTGAACCGGAGATAAACTGATTGAGACTTTTTTGACAGCCTTCCGTTAATTAGAAAAACCTTAGCCCCCTCTCTTTTTGCCTCCCTGATCAGGTTGGGCCAGATCTCGGTCTCAACCAAAACCAGAGCTTTTGGATTTATCTTTTTTACAGTCCTTTTTACAAAAAAACTCAGATCAATTGGGGGATGGAAAACAAGCTGAACATCCTTTAAAATTCTTTTTGCTTCAGCCCTGCCGGTTTTGGTCAGGCTGGAGACCACTACAATGAGATCAGGTCTTTTATCTTTGAGGAAGCGGATTACCGGGGGTAAAATCTTAACCTCTCCCACTGAAGCGGTGTGAAACCAGATAAGGTCTTTTTGCATAAGATTTTCCCCGGTAGCTCTGGGAAGAAAACCCAGCCTCTCTGTGATCCCCTGTTTCTCGATCAGCGATCTTATGAAAAGATAAGGGGAAAGGATTATGAAAACAAAGGTTAGAAATATGTCATACACCAGATACATTCAAAAGCTCCGCAACGATTTTCGCACCCCTGTGGTAAGCGCCTTTCTCTCCTAAATTATCTTTAACAGTCAAAAGCCTCTCCTTTGTTTTTTCGTATCTATCCCTGTCAGTCAAAAGCTCATAAACTGCTTTGGCCACAAGCTCCGGTTTGGCCCGGTACTGGATAAACTCTTCCACTATCCTTTTGCCGGCAACGATGTTAGCCAGGCAGATGTAAGGGATTTTAACCAGACCTCTTGCCACAAGCCAGGATAAAAAACCGGTTTTGTATATTAAAACAAATGGGGTGCCCAATATAGCTGCCTCCAGAGTGGAGGTCCCTGATTTAACCAGCAAAAAATCGGAGTGCTCCATCAGGTCATAGTTAATATCCTCGATTATCTGGTAATCGAGTTTTGTGCTGGCAAGATATCCTTCCAAATAATCTTTTTTTATTGTGGGAGCCAAACTTATCCCAAGCTTTATACTCTTCAATCCTCCGCTTCGAGCAGACCTGATTTTTTCAGCTAATCTTTCACCAGCCTCAAGCATGATCGGTAAGATCTTCGATACCTCCTGTTTCCTGGACCCGGGGAAAAGACCCAAAAGCAACTCGTTTTTTCTTATACCAAGTTTACCTCTGAACTCCTCGGTTTTAGTTTTAGATTTGACTATATCCAATAGCGGGTGTCCGATTAACTCCACATCAACTCCTGCATCCTCATAGATTTTTTTCTCGAAGGGAAAAACCACCAGCATCTTGTCCACCAGCTTTTTTATCTTCTCAATTCTTTTTCCTCCCCAGGCCCAGATCTGGGGGCTGATGTAATAAAGGATGGGTATCCCTCTTTTTTTTATCCTTTTGGCGAACTTCAGGTTAAATCCCGGATAATCGACCAAGATTGCCAGATCAGGCTTTTTTTTGTCTAAAAGATGAGTCATCTTCTTCAACACGAACCTAAAAAAACCGATTTTTTTCAATACCTCCCAAAAACCCATAAAGGAAAGATCCCTTATGTGAAAGTAAAGCTCAACTCCTGCTTGTTTCATCCTGTCCCCACCCATTCCGAAGAATTGTATGCCTTGATTTAATTTTTCAAGCTCCTTTAAAAGACCCGCTGCATGTAAATCTCCGGAAGTCTCACCCGCCACCACAACGATTTTCTTCATCTTGATCTCTGCCTGTGCAGTTCAGCCACCTTTTGAATCTCCAGAGCAACCTCCAGGGCTCTTCTCCCATCCTCGCCGGTGACCTCCGGCTCAGCTTTGTTACTCACCGCATGAAGGAATGATTTAATCTCCGAGCAAAGCATATCCTCATCTTTAATTTCAGGCTTTAGATAGATTATCGTTTTTTTAGCATCCAGGGGTATCTGCCCCACGATCGAGGTAACTTTTGAATCATCTCTTTCCATTTTTTCCATATCCACCAGTTTGAAAACCTCGGCTTTTCTCTCCATCAGATCCAGTGAGATATATGAGTTTTTCTGAAAGATCCTGAACTTCCTCATCGGGCTTTTTGAGATCCTGCTTGCGGTCACGTTAGCCACGCAGCCATTTTTAAAAGTTATCCGGGCATTGGCAATGTCCTCAGAATCGGTTATAACCGGCACCCCGCTGGCTTCGATTTTTTCAACCTCGGATTTGACTAAAGACAGAATCAGATCGATGTCGTGAATCATAAGGTCCAGGATAACCGCCACGTCAGTTCCTCTGGGAGCAAAAGATGACAACCGGTGCGATTCTATGAATTTTGGCTCATGCACATCTTTCTCAACTGCCCTGAAAGCCGGATTGAACCTCTCGATGTGTCCAATCTGAAGAATTGAGTTTTTCTCCTGGGCCAGGGAAACTAAAATTTGGGCTTGTTCTTTTGTCTGGGTGATGGGCTTCTCTATTAAAAGATCAAGTCCCCTTTCTAAAATTATTCTGCCAACCTCGAAATGAAGAGAGGTAGGCACAACCAAACTCACAGCTTCTGTCCGGTCAAGAAGAGAATCCAGATCATCAAAAGCTTTAGTGTTGAATTGGGAGGCTATCTTTTGAGCTTTATTTTCATCCACATCGTAAACACCCACCAGCGATGCCTCAGGAATCTCCGAGTAGATTCTGGCGTGATGCCTTCCAAGATGACCCACACCCACGACGCCTGCTTTAATCCTATCCATAATCTTTTTAATTAAAATACCTGAATAAACGACTTAAGTTATGAAAATATATAAAATCTGTTGTGAATAATCAAATAATTTATTGATGGGAAAGCTTCCGGCTGAAAATAAACATTGCCAGGGATAAATTCCCTGACCTGTTAGGAAATTAAATAAATTCCCTTTAAAATCTCTATTTAACGATTCCCCTTTCGCTGGAGCTTACGAAATCCAGAACAGTTTTAACCTCAGGAACAGGCTCCACTTCTTTTTCTATCTTCTCCAGCGCCTGGGTGGTATTAAGATTCGACCTGAAGAGAATTTTATAAACTTCCTTTAATAACTTGATGCTTTTGTCCGAAAATCTCCTCCTTTTTAAACCCACCAGGTTCAGCCCCACGGTCTTTAGAGGATACCCCCCCACCAGCATATAGGGACAGACGTCCTTCTGAACCCTGAACCCCCCGCCTATTATCGAGTGTTTCCCTATCCTCACGAACTGGTGCACCGGAACGACCCCGCCAACGATAGCATAATCCCCGATCTCCACATGACCTGCCAGGTTGACCGAATTAGCCAGAATCACCTGGTCACCCAGAAGTCCATCATGAGCTATGTGAGCATACATCATGATAAAGCAGTTTTTACCGACTATGGTTCCTCCCCTCCATTTCGTTCCACGATTTAAGCTGGCATATTCTCGAATAACGGTGTTATCTCCGATTTTCAGGTAGGTTTTTTCCCCTCCGAATTTCAGATCCTGGGGAGGGGTTCCTAAAACCGCTCCGTGAAATATCTGGCAGTTTTCTCCTATTTCGGTTCCCGAATCCAAAAGGACATTCGAGCCTATTTTGGTTTTTCTTCCGATTTGAACTCCGGAATTGATTATGCTATAAGGGCCCACCACAACATCCTCTGCAAGTTCAGCCTTTGGATCCACAATTGCAGTTGGATGTATATTGGCCATAGAGATAAGGTATAAGAAAGGTTTTATCTGTTTTTCTCCACGATGGTCGCCAAAAGGGTGGCTTCGGTCACCAGCTGATCATCAACAAATGCCTTTCCCTCCATCTTGCAGGTTCCGCTTCTGAAGTGCAGCATCACCAGCTCGAATTTTATCTGATCTCCGGGAAGAACCGGTCGCCTGAACCTCACCCGGTCTATCCCCATAAAATACACAACCTTGTCCTCTGGATCATCAATCGTGTTCAAAAGCAAAATCCCGCCTGCCTGAGCCATAGCCTCGATGATCAGAACCCCGGGCATAATCGGATGTCCGGGAAAATGGCCGGAGAAAAAAGGCTCGTTCATGGTAACGTTTTTTATGGCAACCACTTTTTTATTGGGCTCCAGATCCAGTACCCTGTCGATCAGAAGAAAAGGGTAGCGGTGAGGCATTATCTTTAGAATCGCATCTATATCCAGAAGGTACTCCGTGCCTTTTTTCCTTCCGGGATATCTTCTTACGATCTTTTTTTTCTCGTATTCCTGCCTTATCTTTTTCACCAGAGCCACGTTGGCGGAATGGCCCGAGCGGGCAGCCATAACGTGAGCCCTCAGTGGAACCCCGATCAAATACAGATCGCCCAGAAGATCCAGGGCTTTATGCCTTACCGGCTCGTTGTAGAATCTCAAAGGCACATCGTTTAAGATGCCGGTTTTGCCAACGAAAACGTTCCTTTTTAAATTGAATTTCTTTTTCAATCTTTCTATCTCTGTTGAATCGATGTCCATATCGCAGATAACGATGGAGTTATCCAGAGTCCCCCCCTTGATCAATCCCTGATCCTTGAGCATCTCAACCTCGTGCAGAAAGGAGAAAGTTCTGGCAGGGGCAAACTCTTTCACGAACTCCTTTTCCAGAGATTCCAAAAAGGTGTACTGGGAGCCCAAAGCTGGGTTCTGGTAATCGACGAAAAAGGTTATCCGCAGCTCATCCGAAGGGAGTGCCACTATGTCGATACCCTTGTCCTTTTCCGAATAGAAAAGGGGTGTCTCGATATCCAGAAAGTTCTTTTCCGCTTCCTGTTCGAGTACGCCCGCATCAAGAATGGTCTGGACAAAGGGAAGGGAGCTTCCGTCACCAACCGGAGGTTCATTGGAATCGAGCTCAACTTTAAGGTTATCCAGCTCCAGCCCGGCCAAAGCAGCCAGGACATGCTCCACTGTCCAGATCTTCACCTCCCCCTTTCCAATTGAGGTTCCTCTGGTTATGTCGATCACGTGGTCGATATCCGCAGGGATCTCCGGCGAGCCATCCAGGTCTTTGCGAACGAAAACTATTCCGTGATCCACCGGAGCCGGTTTAAAGGTGATGGTGGTCTTGTTTCCGGTATGAAGACCCGTTCCGGAATAAGAGGCGGGTTTCTTTATGGTTCTTTGAAATCTATGCATTTTGTTTAAGAAAACTTTAAAATCTCATTCATTGGAAATCAATCCTTTGCATCGGGTTAAAAATTAACCCTTTTGAAAGGAATGTCAAGGAGAAATTACTTTCTGGAGTGTCAAGCCCCTCCTAGGTCGGGATCTACGACTTCAGCTTGACCTGCAAATCCAATAGGATTTGCTATAAAGATAAATAATAAAGGTCAGGCTTTGCCTGACCAAGTCAGCCTAAAAGGCTGACACTCCATTAACTTTTGGAGTGTCAAGCTTACGCTTAACCAGGTTAGCCTGAAGGCTAACACTCCAGAGACCCAAGCAAAAACTTACTTATGAGGCTTTATCTCGAACTCCCGCTCCAGAGCTTTGACCGCATCGACCATCGATTCCTCGGAGATGATGCAGGTTATCGAGGACATCGAGGTGGAGATCATCTCGATATTTATCCCCGCAGAGGATAAGGATTTAAACATCCTTCCCGCTATCCCGGCTTGGCGAATCAACTCGTGTCCGCTGATCGAGACCAAAGCTATCCGCGAGTCGTGGGAGATCTTCTCCGCCTTGACCTCACGTTTCAAAGGCTCTATCGCTGCCAGAACTGAGGGAAGCTCCTCCTTGGCTATAACGAAGGAGAGGTTGGCTTTACCCTTTGATACCGGTACGGAGGATACCAGCTCGATGTTAAAACCCTGCGTTCCCAGGGTGCTGAATATGTCCGCTGCTATCCCTGGTCTGTCCTCAACCGAATGGAGCGTGACCTTGGAAACATCGGTGTTGCTTATTATCTGAACCTCATCGCTCATATACACTACCTTGGCTTAATATTTAAAATCTACAATTCATAAACTTGATTAAAACTCCATTTCCATTTTTTTCTTGCTCAGCCCCTCGGGTAAATCGAACTCCGAATCAGCTACCTTCTCTTTTTTAATCTCCTCGATAGTGGTGGTTGTTTCAAAGAGTATGCCACCTTTTGATCCCTCAGGAGAAATACCCATCTTCTCCATCATTTGCTTCTGCATTGCAGAGAGCTCCTCTTCTTCCTCATACTTTTCATCTTCCTTTTCTTCAACCTCTTCATCTTCTTCATCTTCTTCATACTCTTCATCTTCTTCTAATTCATCTTCAGGTTCCATCTCCATCTCCGGCTTCATTTGAACCACCGTTTTCAAGGGAAATCCTTTTATCTCCCCAGCTTTCTTTGATAGAAGTTCGGTATCGATCCCGAACTGTGCCATTCCTCCGAACATTTTCTCTGCATAATCCCCCATCCCCAGCTTCTCTGCCATCTTTTTGTTGAATTCCTCAATCTCACCTGATTCCTTAACCTCTTGAGTAATCCACATCTGAATATCCACGGTGAATTTACCTTCCTCGCCTGTTTCCGGATCCTCTCCCTCGGTTATCATCTTCACCAAAACCTCCTCGCAATCATAGCCTCCGATTTTTTGTTTTTTATCGGTGCGATTAATGTCGAATGTGGTCTTGGCCTCCATTTCCTCTTTATCCTCATCGGATACCTGAGATTTTACCATCTCCATCATCTTTTTCATCTGCTCAAAGGTAAGCTCGGTATATGTTTCCTCTTCTAAGTCGATATCCCATACAACTTCCTTATCCAGGCGGGTGATGGAGAGGTCTTTTTGATCTTTTACTTTCATCATCTTCATCATCATCCCGCCGGCAAACTTGGTGGTCGACTCCTCCCTTTTCTTATCTCCTTTGATTTTGGTTACAGTCTCTGTCTCCATATCACCCATTCCCATCATACCTGAGGTGATAGTTTTTGTGGTGTAAACCACGTCTGCTGCTGATAATGAAAAAAAGAAAAGAACCAAAACCGAAATTGAAAACAAAGTCTTGCGAAGCATAACCAACCTCCTTTTTTAGTTTTAATTAAAATAGTCAGAGGAATTTAAAATGTCAATTTTAATTTTGAAATATTTGCAAAGAGAAACGGCAATCTATATTATCTAAATATTTCAAAGATTTCGTTTTAGTGATAGCCAAAACCTTTCAGCCAAAGGCGAACCCACCTACGGTGGATAGGTTGCGTAAGTCATTGAAATTCAATACCCCGATTTCGCAGGCTAAAGCCTGTGGCTAACAAAAATAAAGGTTTTCACACAATCTGACGTGTCCTTCAAGAATAAAAAAACCCCCTCGCCAAAGGTGAGAGGGCTTTTTGAGTAAAGCCTTTAGTGGCTGCAGGGGGGTGGTCCGGATTTGAAAATGTAATTGGCTAAATATATGGCATCTGCCAGATCAACTCCGGCGTTACAGTTTACGTCTCCCATATACTTCGGATTGGGAGAGGGTCCGCCTTTCAGCTTGTAATTGGCTATAAACATTATGTCCGAAACGTCCACCAATTTATCGCAGTTAACGTCACCTGGAAAAGAAATGGTACCCACTCTGATATCGTCGATGTATGCGCCCTCGGCAATAGGCTCGTTATCGCTGGTGAATTTGAACCTGAGCCGGCAGGAGTTTCCAGCCGGATAGGAGGAGAGGTCGTAGATCTCGATGTGCCAGTCATCACCCATGTAAGCTGAATCCAGAGCACCTCCCGAACCGATAAAATCAAGTGTCTGCCACCCGGAACCGCAGTCCACCTGCACCCAGAAACCATTCACCCCATATATGGCAACGTCGAACCATCTCCAGAAGGAAAGATAGGAGTTGGGAGGCAGCTCAAAATAGGGGGAAACCAGCCAGCAGTCCATTCCGCTAAGGTATTGCCAGGTCCCCTCCTGGCCACAATACCAGCTGTGGGAGGATGAATGGGAGCGGTGTTCGGAGATATGCCAGAGATCGCTGGTTCCGCTGTGAGTCCAGCCAGCAGTACCGTCCTCGACATCATCCTCATAATAGGCTATCCCCACACTGAGGTTGAAATTGTCGTTTTCAAAATACCCCTCATCAGCCTCAATCTCAAGGTTTATGGTCTTTATGTCACCCACAAAGCTTTTCCAGAGATCCTGGATATTTGTTTTTGACCCAGGTGATTTGGCTAAGACCGAAGAACCGGGAGTCCACTGAATCCGGTAGACCTGGGTTCCAAACCAACCGCCCCTGATATCGTCATAAGATGCGACCGAATCGATGAGATTCAGGGAGGGATCAGAAGTGGAGATCTTCGCCTCCACGTTTTTAGCAGTGGCCAAGCCCTGGTTCTTCAAGGTGAGCATTAGATTGAATATCTCGTCTGGATCGGGGATTCCGTCGTGGTCACCATCCCGGTCATCCACGGTATAGCTATGGAATGCCAGCATCGGGGTGGCTACCTGAACCGGTATCTGAGCTGACCAGGGACCCCAAGAGTCCGCCTCGAAATCAAGATCAAAATAAACCACCTCGCCATTCTCCAGGTTCTCCGATAAGGAGAAGCGGAATTGATTCTGGCTTTCCAACTCCTGCAGATACCCCAGATCTCCGAAGCTTTCGGAACTGTCAAGCAGGGTCACTTCGCCATTTTCGGTTCTCAGATATCCGTTTATATTGTAAGCTGAATCAAGTCCCAGGTTCTTCAAATTGAAGGACAGGCTCAAGGTCTCGCCGGGATTAAACTCCCCATCGGAGTTCCCCTCCGAATCGTCTATTATAAGGTCCTGACAAACAAGATAGGGAGGGACCACGCTCCAAACTTTGGCAATGCCCTCAAACGGCAGAAAATCAGGTGCAGTCACCGTGACATAAAGGTTTCCCGAAGTGCTGGGCTCAATCTGAAGGGTTATCTGCCCCTGAGAATCGGTTCTTCCCCTCAGGTATATCTCATCCTCCTTGGAAAGACAGACCAGAGCATCCTCCACCGGGCTAAAACCGGAGGTCACGGTAACGGTGAAAGGCGACTGCCCCGGCGGCAGGGTATCCGGATGGTAAACCATCAGATTCTGGGGGGTATCGGTCCAGATGGGCATCTCCGGGTCTCCCATAAGGGTTATCTGGTATTGGCACCAGCGGTAAACGTTCTCCTGCCCGGACCTGGAAACATAGGTTGCCTTGGCATCAGCCAGGGCAGCTCCGATGTTTTTTATATCATCCAGAAACAATGCCCGGAAAAACTGCTGGTCAAAACGATCGGAGTAACCGTATTCCGGATTCCCGGGTGAGCCCCAGCCGTATCTGGAGTTGCCGATGAAAGCCACCCCGCCCCCGTTGGCGTTCTTGACGAAGCGCTCCGCGAAGCAGTCGTAATCGAAAGCAGCGGGCCAGCAGCCTATGGAGAAAAGTATTCCGTTTCTGGGACTATTATACATGTAATCGCAATCCCACATACTGAGATAATCCGAGCCTATACTCAAAATCTCTATCCAGGCATGACCGTTGTGATTCATCAGATTCTGCCCCTGGTGAATCGCGTTCCAAACCGAGATGAAGTCCAGATTACCCAGGGTCTGATATAGCTTGGTGATCGGGTCGAAGCGGGGAGGGAAATATTGGTCGTCTATGTGGTTTTTGGCATCACCACCGTCGGTAAATGGATCCCACCACATCACCTCACCGGTGAACATGGCATCTGTCTGGTAATCCGTAGGTGGATTTTTCTCGTAGGTGATTACCTTGTTGCAAAAATTAGAGGCCGCATCCGCAGAACGAATCGGAGCCCTCCCCACGAACATATCCGGATACATTTCCACGCTGTCAGCTACCTCGCCGTAGATCTGATTGCCGTTTGAATCCCAGCTCCCATCCAGATCGGAGTAATAGAGGTCACAGGGTATGTCGTTCTCGTCCGGCATACTCCCGTATTCACAATCCATGGCAAAGGCTTTCCTGTCGGGAATTGCATTGTTATCGCCACCTAAAAGCACCCATCTGGTTCCCCAGTTCTGGCGGGCATCGATTATGAAATTCCTTATCCTGTCCTGCAAATCCACCCCAGAATAATTAACATAGATCCAGGTGTTTAAGACTATTTTGGCAGGTATTCCTTTTTTGGTCTTCCACTCCACCAGGGACTCAAATCCCGACTCGTAAAGACCGCTGGTTATTACAACGTATTCGTAATCCCCGGGCTCGAGCAGGTTCTGAGCCTGATACTCCTGAGGTGAAGCTTCCAGATCCTGGGGATTTAAAACTTTTTTCTGGATTGCTCTTTTAAAAGCAGTGTTCTCTGAAAACGCTTTTCTCTTTTGGAGGTTTCCTTTTAAATTAGATCTTTCATATACGACTTCAAACTCGATCTGCGTATATAATGACAATTTTTTTGAATCCGGGTGATATTCCAAAGGATAGACAAAAAGGTTGGTTACCTCATAACCTACCATATTGCCGGTGCCCGCCAATTCCAGAACCCTTCTGGGATAGGCATCCTTTGACGAATAAACCTTCAAATCCGGTTCAACAAAAGGTATTTTTTCCTTTTTGTTGATGGCGGTAAGCGTCTGAGGCGGCTGCGCAGGAAAAATTTCAAATTCACCCTCAAGTTCTTCTTTCCGAAATGTGATCATCTCTACATTTTCTACCTTCGATCCTGCTGGAATAGCGAGCGATACCATCTTCATAGGGAGCTGGGGCTCACCTACCCTATCGGTGATCTCCCCGCCTTTCAGATAGACGATATCATAACCTTTGGATTTGGTGAAGGATAGATCCTCTTGTGAGAAATTCAGGGTAAAGGTCTTTTTCTCCGCCAAACTAAAATTGAAGGAAAAAAATATAAGAATCGCTGAACATAAAAAAAATCTTTTAAACATTGGATCCTCCTGGATTTAGGATGGAAGTTTTTATAACCGCAGCTAATTATCCAACCATATAAATATAACAAAAAATATTTATTTGTCAAGTTAGATACTGCTTTAAATCTGCTTTTTCTTATTAATATTACGAGCTTTCATACCCCTGGTTTCGTTTTTTAAATATCACCTGCAATTAAAAAATTCGTTTCTTCTCCAATTTAGTTGCTACAGTTCTTGATAAGAGGAATAGATTTATAAATTTAGGTCGTTTACAAGGTAGGTAACTCACCCCCTATCCCCCTCT
>SMTZ1_10004891_pt1 | contig 13448 bp, 11 predicted proteins | sample DeeMarSWOR136_30_FD_25667 | JGI IMG/M metagenome (IMG submission 25667) | reverse complement strand
GTGGGTATAGTTTCTTAAGGAGAGTGTCCTCTTGTCTTGACCAAACGGGAGCTGTTCCCACTTTTTTGAGGCCGTTGAGATATGCTATTGCTTTCACCGACTGCAAAGGCCGCCCAAGTTTATCAGCTATGCTTTGTGTGTTCTCAGTCGGATAAAGTTTCTTGAGTAGCTTGATTTCATTGGCTGACCAGAGATGCCGTTCTCTTGTTTTAATCCCCATGTTGTATGCTTTTTGTCTTACTGCTGTCAAAGGCCGTCCAGTTTGGTCAGCTATATCTCTTGCTTTCCCAAGGGGGAAAAGTCTCTTGAGCAACTTAACTTCATCTTCTGACCATGCAAACCGATTGTTTTTCTTGTTCTTCGCCATTCTTTCTTAATTCCTTACTCCTGTCCTTGTCTCAATACACTGTTTGCACTTGCGGGCTTTGTATTCCAACGTTGCCAGCAGTACCTTAAGTTGCTGGTCTTTGGTCTCGTATGTTGCTTACATCAGTTGCTCGATAATGCCGTAAAGTTCGGTCAAGTGGCCTTGCGTAGTTATCCCTCGATAATCCCATTCGACAAGTCCCTCCTCAAGGTCTTTTAGATAATCAGCAACAAGCTTTATTTCAGCCTTTTCCATAGCCGTAATTCTACGCGATTTCAACTCGAATGTCAATGTGCAGCTTGGGTGCAGTGATGGCGAGAAGATAAAGCCGCTCTTTTCATTCTAATTTGCGTTAAAATCCCCAACCCCTACCTCAGATACCCTTCGGCTTGAGTTTGGGTATTGTAGAGCGCTATCATACCTTTTTATAGGGGTAGAAAACTAATCTGGCATTCGACTGTCCTCGCGCGTGCGTGCGCGCGTAAAAGCGCCCCGAAATTCGTTTTCAACTCAAAATCGTAGTCTTTAATCGAGCCATTTCCGCTTGAACACTATTATTTACCATCATAGCAATGCCGACAACCAAAATCTGCCTGACCTACCTCCAGTCACAATATTGTCAAGGGGCGCTTAACACCAGCCACTATGGGCGCGTTCAAAACCAGCCACTTTGAGTGAAGAATTGATTGCTGTAAAAACTCTCTGAAATTCAAAAAATCAGGATTTCAGGGAGGTCTCTTATGGCAAATCAACTCAAAATGGCTATGGTAAACGCAATATTGACTCTAAAACAGCGTGGCTGGTCTCAACGACGGATTGCCCGAGAGCTTGGCATCAACCGTGAAACGGTAGCCAGGTATGTCAATCTCCGAGGATCGGACTCAAAACCAGCCACTAACGCGCCCACCGGGTCAGAGGGTCCAAAACCTGCCAAAGCGCCCATCGGGTCAATTGGTCAGGACACCCAAAAACCCGGCCCAGAGAGTCAATGCGAATCCCTCCGCAAGGTTATTGAAGACAAGCTGGAAGAAGGGCTATCCCGTCAGCGAATCTACCAGGACCTCATAGACGAGCATGGATTCGATGGCAGCTACTACAGTGTACGCAGATTTGTCAACCGCCTGGGAGACAATAAGCCGATACCTTTTCGCCGGATGGAAAGTATGCCCGGCGAACAGGCACAGATAGATTTCGGTACAGGCGCACCTGTTGTCAGGCAAGATGGTAAGCGCAAGCGTCCTCATGTCTTTCGGATTGTTCTGAGTTTCTCTCGCAAAGCATACAGTGAAGTAGTTTATCGTCAGACCACCGACAACTTCATTCGCTGCCTCGAAGATGCCTTCTGGCACTTCGGCGGTATCCCCAAGACCCTGATCATCGATAATCTTAAGGCTGCCGTAAAGAATGCTGACTGGTATGATCCGGATATGGGCATCAAGCAACTGCCTAAGCGCTCCGGCGAGTATCTGTTTGAAATCGTCATGCGGAGGTACGAGACAAAATCTACGATAATGACTTCAAATAGACCTTTGGAAGACTGGGGAAAGCTGCTCGGCGACGTTCCCTCGGCCACTGCGATCCTGGACCGGTTCCTTCATCATGCCGAGATAATTACCATTACCGGCCCCAGCTACCGGCTCAAAGACAGAGCCAGCAACAGTGACAACAAGAAAGACAAAGCCCAAAAAGAAAAGGATAACAACGACAGTGCTCACAAAAAGAGTAAGCCAGATTAGTATTGGGCCGGCCTATCCCGCTCGGCTTGCGGCGGTGAGGCTCCGACGAGCTTGTTGTGGGCCCATTCTCGCCCCGCCGCCGGTCCGAGCGATACAGACCTTGATCACTATGTAATCGAAGGACAGAAAATGCCAAATTGTCTTGAACTACAAATGAAAAATGGTATATAAGGAAAGGAATTACTGGCTGGTTTTAACCCGCACATTGCTGGCTGGTTTTGACGAGCCCATTAACACGTGAGCAATGGGGCCGGTTCCCTTTGTCACGAAGATACATTCGCTGCCCTCTCCGTACCGTATAAATCGGCGAAAAATGTCAAACTCTGGTTCTGTGGTAATCAGCATGTAAAACAGCCACAGGTAGTTGAGAGAACGCTGGGGATCGCCCGGCAAAAGGTTGAAGTTGCTATGTAAGCACACAGGTAGATACGTCACAAAGCAACAGAAGTTGTAGTATACTGTGACGCGGGGTCCAATGGCTGCGGCCCTGAATTTAGTTACTACCGCCAGTCTGTTCAATATGTTGAATCGAGTGTCCGAGTGTGTCTCATCAGGGGAAAAGCAAGATGTGGATTCAAGAGCAATTCATTGAGCAAAGTGAGAAGGGAGATTGAAGCTCCGCCAGGCAAGATTACCTTGGTGACCGTTGATGCGGAGGATTTCAACATTTGTAGAAAAAAAGCCCGCGCCAGAGCAAAAAAATAACCTCTTTATAGCAGTTCTCAGAAAATAATGCTCGGCGTAACTTTCTGTTATTGCTATACTTACGTGAAAATATAAAAAAAACAGTGGCTCCCACAAAAAAAAATAGAAAAAATCCTTGCATTGGTAGGCCTTTTAGTCTAAAATAAAAATCAGAAAACCTGGAAAGTTTACGTACAATAGCTTTCCTGCAAGAGGTGGTGAAGTTAGTAAGGACGGAGTAGGTGTTGATGAAAAAGCGGGTAATCTTAAGTTTGGTAGTTTTAGTCACACTTCAAGTGTCCCTATCTCTCGGAGGCCCTCCTTTGCTGTCTGGTCAGCCATACGTCAGCATGTCCATTACGCCGGGTATGTTTGATCTGGGTATCATCCCGCGACCTGGTAGCCATGATTTACAAGCTACATTGACGCTGCATATCATAGCTAACTGTCCGTACCATGTCGAGGTGTCTCTCGAGCCATTCATACGCGCCGGCAGCGGCTCCATACCGCTTGACCGCACCTCTGTCCAAATGGTGACCCCAATAAGTTCACCGGTAGGTACGCCCATCGCAGGCGAAGATGTTGGTGTCGAACTCAACTTCAATATAGAGACTACGTTCCAGGACCTGCCGGGCACATACACGGGAACCGTTACATTTACGATAATGGAGGGGCCTTAAATAGAGAGAATCTGTGGGTGTTTTGTCGCCTTAACGATAACGATATACTTGATCGAGCATATCATCGGGACAAAAGAAAAAACTTGAAAGGGGGAGAGAGGAGGTAGGAGGTAAAGGATAGAATAAAAGTTGCAAGGCTGCCTGAAGACGTGAGCCAGGTCTTGAGGCGCCAGAATCAATAGAAAATAATCAATTGAAGAGTCGGATTCCGAGGTGAGGCGGGCGTAGTTAAGCGCGCGGCTCGCCCCACGATCGGTCAAGTACATTCTTATTCTCGTAGGAAAGGCATCCGACCGCTATTGTTTGGCTCAGGTGTTGCACTAATAGAGCCGGATGCTTGGTTAAAGAAAAAGAAATTAATGTAGTTTTTAGTCCTGAAAGGTATATCGGCCTTTACGGGACAAGAGATGAGATGAAAGGAAATTGAAAAATGATAAAGAAAACTTTAATTGCAATCACGGTAGTAGCTCTGCTGGCAGTCACGGCACAGGCATTTGATGGAAAGATTCACTGGGAATATGAACAGATCCCCGTCGTCATCGAGTACGTAGACGGGCCCGCGATTCCCGTACAAGTCGGTACGTATGATGTGATGTTCCACATCCCTTACTATGCAATCATCGAGCCTCAGGATGGAGAGATCGAGTTGGAGCAGACAGAGGGCCTCACCTTTTGTGGATCCATCACGATTGAGGCAGCGGCCAACTTTGACGCCACTCTGACTTGTGAGGTAGTACCAAATGCGACTGGTCTTTTGATCCAGGACGATCTGGACAAATGGACTTGCGCGGTATCTGACGGCAATATCACGGCAAATGCAGACCTCGAAGAGCAGACGATTACAGTGTGTGTCGAAGACGCGGACGTGATGGTGGGTCTCCCGGCCAGTACTACATCGAAGGTCGCAGAGGTTAACCTATTTATAGCACCGCTCTAAGAGCCGCAGGATACCTGTAGAACCAGTGTATGTTTTGTAGTCACGTCAGGAGGAAGGCGGTAGTTAAGGATAACTAACGCTAGAAATCTCTTGCAGTGCCGGCGACTGCCGAGAAAAGAATTTTTACAGGGAGACGTGGGAAAGGTGTATCCTCGTCTCCCTGTTTTTTTAAGTCACGGATGAACGCGGACTTTGGACACGGACTAACACGGAAAGAAGTTCAAAGTGAGCTAAAGTACCTGAACTTGGATGCTCGATGCTTTTCTTCGGCAGGCTCAGGACAGGCTCTGAGCGAAGCGAAGGATATCAATTATTCGAGGGCCGGATGTTTAGCTTCGCTCAACATAACATCGGGAATCGAGTATGGAAAGGGTACTTTACACTTCTCTTATTATCTGAAAACATTTCCAAAAAAACACCATTCCAAAAAGAAAAGGTCCGAGAAGAATAGTTAAGGAATGCCGGTAATACCGAGGATTTTGAAAACTGGGCAAATTTGGAGGTTTAGGCGATTTAAGCGTTGACATTTACTAAGAAATTTGGTAATTTAGATAAAAGCGAACGGACGTGGACTTGGGGCACGGACGAACACGGACTAAAGAGATTAAGCACAGAGGTGTTGTTATAAATCCGAATATCGAAATAAAAAATCCGAAACAAACTCAAATGATCAAAATGCCAAGACGATACAATATAATTTGGTCCCATTCGATGTGGATTATCGTGATTATTATGGCTGTTCTTATGTCCGCCGGGCCGGTATCCGGCCAGTTTATGGTTTCGCCGATGAAGGTAGAGCTTACACCCAGCGCCGGTAGGCAGCTCAGTACTGAACTCAAACTTCAAAACACTGGTGTGAACAGGACGCGGATAATAGATTTGATGGTAGTCGAGTTGACCCAATCGGAGGATGGCCGGTGGCACCCCATCATGCCTGGCTCTGATTTTGACACATCGACGCTGTCTTCGTGCAGCAGTTGGATAAGCTTGAGTTCCGAGACTGTTGAGGTCGGACCGCTAAGGATAGAGCCTGTAACAGTAACTATAAGGGTGCCTCCTGGTGTCCGTGGATTCTACGGTGCAGCGGTTCTGGCTAGCCTGCGGCCTCCTCCGGGTGTCGTAGGAGTTGCTCTGGTCCTCCGATTCGTGGTTCCCATCCTCATTGAGATACAGGGCCGGGCGGTGCGGCACAAAATAGAACTGACGGACGTGGGTATGGAGTTTCGCCAGGTCAGCGCAGAAAACCCGGCAACAACCTTAGTCTCGCTTGGCATTGCCAATAATGGTGAGACATATTCCAGCCTTAAGGGAACCGCGTTGGTAAGAAAGCTTTCGGGAGGGCACTGGCGCAAGATTGCAACAGCAGAATTCCAAGAGCGCAACATTATCCCCACGGTGAAATTCAACTTAAAAAGCGATATAGGGCGGTCGCTTCCCTCCGGAGAATACAGAGTGGCGGGGACGCTCTATGTGGACGGCAGACGGGTAAAGCCGCTTGAGAAGGAGATAACTTTTGTAGGTGACCCGAGCGTTACCAAGGCCGCAGCCGATGCGGCACTCAACCTGCAGCCCCTTGAGGTTTCCATAAAGAACGCCCAGTCGGGAGCTACCCGCTCGGCAGTGATAAAGATTGAGAATGCTTCGGAGGGCGCCGTCAATGTCACGACGGCTTTAAGCTTGCCACCGGTTCTTAAGAACGTTGCCTTTGGCGAGTTGAAGGGTGAGGATTTGACGTGTGCCGAGTGGGTGAGGGTGGAGCCTGAGAAGTTTACGCTCCGCGGCGGTGCGAGGCAGAGCATTCGCATTATTGCAGAGATGCCAAATAGTGAATTGACGTACTCCCGCTATTATACGCTTCTCAGTCTGCGTGCCAAGTATCTTGACGGTCAGAGCGCCGGGGTAACAACCGCTCTTATCTATGTCGAAAACAATGGTGTGGAGGGCAGACTTATGGCCCAGCCGATGAAGCTGACCATAGCTGCTATGGAGGCGTCGAAGTACATTGTCGTCGGCAGATTTGGCAATATCGGAAACTCTCATTTTACACCCAGATGCGGGGCGATGGTTAGAACACTAACTACAGGCGCAACTGTGGCAAGGTTGCTGCTCAGTGGCAAGGCGGGTGTAATGCTGCCGCTTGAGTTCAGGGATTTTTCCGGAGTTGTTGATTTTTCCAAGTTCAATGCCGGCACCTATCGTCTTACGGCGATTTTAGAATATGCCGGCGGCAAAACGATAGCTGCAGAAATACCTATCCAGGTTTCCATCGGGCCAAATGAGCAAAGGCTCGTTGAGATAGTAAAGCCAAAGGAGGTCGAAGAAAAGTTAGGTGTTAAATGGTGAAAACGAAGGTGACCGACAATTCCGCGTGATTAAGTCGCCAATGAATCTGATTGATTGTGATAAACGGAAGGGGGTTCCAATTGTGATGAAGAAAATAGATTTAAGAAGAGTAATTTTACCGGCCGCAGCGTTAGTCCTTTGCATCGTTCTGTTCTACACTTCGGTAGTCGGCGCCCAGTCATTCAAGGGCAGAAAGGTAACGTTTACAATTACCGGCTCAGTGGGACCGAGCGGGGTGGAAATGAAGGGTTTTCCGGAGCCTGTCGTTACAGATGAGGATGGCAACTACAGTGCCACCGTGGAGTACGGCTGGCGCGGCACGGTTAGGCCGACAAAGGAGGGCTACACCTTCGAACCGACTATCCGCAGCTATGAGAAGATTACCGGCAATCTGGGTAATGAGGATTACACTGCCACACTGATTCAGTTCACTATTTCCGGTACAACCGGCATGGATGGCGTGGTAATGAACGGCCTGCCGGGCAATCCAGTTACCGGTACGGACGGCACTTATAGTGCCACTGTCGATTACGGCTGGTCGGGTACCATTACCCCAACGAAGGAAGGTTACACCTTCAAGCCGGCTAACAGGGTATACGATCCAGTTACCGGCGACCAGATGAATCAGAACTACACCGGCACACTGATTACCTTTGCCGTTTCCGGCGCAACAGGTATAGAAGGTGTAGTCATGAATGGCCTGCCGGGCAATCCCATTACCGGTGTAGGCGGGCTATACAATGTTACCGTCAACTATGGCTGGTCGGGCACTGTTACACCGGTAAAAGAAGGCTACACCTTTGAGCCACCTGAGCGACAATACAGCGATCTTACTGGCGGTCAGTTCAATCAGAGCTACGCTGCGAAACTGTTGACCTTTACCATTTCAGGTTCAACTGGTATGGCCGGCGTGGTGATGGAGGGTCTGCCGGGAAATCCTGTTACCGACACAGTCGGCGACTACACTGCCACTGTCGACTATGCTTGGCGCGGTACGGTTACGCCCACAAAGGAGAGCTACACCTTCGAACCGGCTAACCGCAGCTACAAGAAAGTTACCGCTAATCTGGGTAATGAGGGCTATACTGCGACGCTATTAACTTTTACGATTTCCGGTTCGGTTGGTACGGCCGGGGTAGTAATGAGTGGTCTGCCGGGCAATCCAGTTACCGGCACGGGCGGCACTTACAGTGCCACTGTCGATTACGGCTGGTCGGGTACCATTACCCCGACAAAGGAAGGTTACACCTTCAAGCCGGCTAACAAAATATACGATCTAGTTACCAGCGACAAGATGAATGAGAACTATACAGGCACACTGATTACGTTTACCTTTTCCGGTACGGCCGGCGTAGGCGGTGTAGTAATGAGCGGCCTGCCGGGTAATCCCGTTACCGCTACCGACGGCCGGTACACTGCCATGGTCAATTACGGCTTTAGCGGCACGGCCACACCGACGAAGGAAGGCTACACCTTTGAGCCGTCTGACCGGCAATATTCTGATGTTACCAGTGGCCAGACTAATCAGAACTATACTGCAACACTGTTAAAGCGTGCAATCTCCGGTACGGTAACCTTTGATGGAAAACATCTCGAAGGTGTATCGGTATCAGCAGATAAAGGCGGAGGCTCCGGTTTAACCGACGATGAAGGTAGGTACCAAGTTCTGGTGGACTACGGCTGGAGCGGTACAGTCACACCTGAGAAGGAAGGTTACACCTTTAAACCAACTAATAAAGTGTACGGTCGCATCACCAGGGATCAGACGAATCAGGCCATCGCTGCTACACTGTTGACCTTTACCATCTCCGGTGTGATAACCATTGCTGATACGCCCATCGAAGGCGTATTGGTATCAGCAGAAGGCGCCGGCTCTGATGTCACCGATGCTGAGGGCAAGTACAGTGTCACGGTGTCCTACGGCTGGAGTGGCGCGGTTGCGCCGACAAAAGAAGGTTATATTTTTGACCCGCCCAGTAAGACATATACTAATGTTACTCACGATATAACGGAGAATGGCGAACCGCCCAAACCTCCTGAACGTGAAGTTGTTGAGCCGGAGGTTAGGCCAGAACTTGAGGTAGATGAGTTTGAGACAGAGAGAAAGGCTTTGCAGGAGGAGATAGGTAAGCTGCGTAAGAAAACGGAGGAACTTTCGCAACCTGCCGTTGAAGAACTGATTGTCCCGGAGCCTGCCCCTGAAGTTCCAGAGGTACCAGAAGCTGTTGCCGGACAGCTTATTAGTAATTTCTTTGTCGATGTTGACCTGCGTGTGGCGTTGCAGGACATTGCATCGCAAGTGGGCGTTAGCATCATACCTGATGAGACCGTCACCGGCATGGTGAGCTGCGAACTCAAAGAGGTACCATTAGATAGGGCTCTCGAAATGGTCCTCGCTAGTACTGGGTACGTTGTAAAGAAGACACCCCATTACTACATGGTTTGTTCTGCAGATCCGGAGGCCGCTGCGTTCTCGGCTGTGAGCGAAACGCGCCTCGTAAAAATGAACTATGCCAAGGCAGCTACAGCAGTAAAACTTTTATCTACCGGTTTGCGACAATATGTTGTGGCCGACGACGAAACTGGAACGGCATGTATCACGGCACCACCTTTTTTGATGGATCGTATCATCTCGGACCTGAAAATGATTGACCGACGCCCGCGTCATGTTATGCTGAACGCGCGCATTGTCGTTATGGAAAGAGGTGACCTGCTGAACCTCGGTGTCGAGTGGGCCTGGCCGACGATTAGTGCGGGACTTTTTAGCTCGGACCTTCGCGGGCGCGGGAGTCTAGCGAGGATGACCGACTTCGGCGGCAAATTCGCGTCGGGCATCCAAATCGGATATACGCCCGATGCAACATTCACCAATTCGCTGGAGTTAGCGCTGAACCTCCTCCAGTCGAATGACGAGGCGACCATACTAGCCGAGCCGCAGGTGATGGCTCAAGACAGGAAAGAGGCGCAAATCAATGTCATGACCGAAGAGTACTATATGATGACCGCGCCGGAAATGGGCTTCTACTACACTCGTTCTGAACTGGAGAAAATTGAGTCCGGCACCAAATTAAATATCACCCCCTACATTGGTGACAATAATGATATTACACTGGATCTGGCCATCGAGGTCAGCAACAGCATACCTCGCGGTAGAGGAAGTGACCTTCCGGTGGTTACGCGGCGAACATCCACGAACACCGTACGCATCAAAGACGGTGGAACGGTTGCGGTGGCCGGCCTGACGGAGAACCGAACACGTTTGGAGAAGAGGAGCACCCCGGGCCTCAGCAACATTCCGATATTGGGGAACCTGTTTAAGAATAAGAACGACGAAGCGGCCAACAGGGAAATCGCTGTCTTCGTCACAGCTCGCCTGATATCTGAGGCGGAGTCCCTCACCGAATTTGCCGAGCCGCCCACAGAGCTACCTCCAGTCGAACCAGTGGGGGAGGAATTTAAGAAGAGCCTCCAAGAAACCTTGTCGCGTCTGCGCAAAGGAGACAAAAAGCCGTGAACCAGGATAGATACAGATTGACAAACGGTGGCTTGTTCATCGTCTTATCGCTGTCAGCTTTGCTGAGTATGGTTGGATGTGCGCATATACCGGCTCAAGTCATACCCGTAGACAACCATGATGTAGCTGCCGTAGCTGGCGTAGCTACCCTGAGCGTCGAGGACATCATACGAGTGATGCTACAAGCTGGCTTTTCCGATGAGCAGATTGTGGAGTTCGGAACAGATCTGCGCAACGAACTTGCACGGTCGGGAGCAGCACAAATCGATGTAGGGGACAAGGTGGAAGCTATTTTTGTTATCCATGGCGATTATGTGTACGTTAGTAGTCGCCTCACAGGTAGTTTCGTCTATGAGTTGACAAAAAAGGTTAATAACCACTTTTCTTCAAAAGTCAGCGATGAGACAGCAGACAGCAATGCTGCATCCGTGTCAATCACGGTAAAAGCAGGCAACAACCCGCCAATGGCCAACGATGACAGTGCAACGACGCAGGAGGACAGGTCTTTGCCAATTGCCTTGATGGGCAGCGATCCGGATGGGGATTTGCTGACCTATAGTGTGGTAACAGGTCCATCCTACGGTAGCCTGAGCGGGACAGCGCCAAACCTGACCTACATGCCCAACTCGAATTTCAGTGGGCCAGACAGCTTTACCTTCAAGGTTAACGACGGCACGGTGGACAGCGTTTCTGCAACCGTCTCGATTATGGTGACTCCGGTCAACGACCCGCCGGTGGCCAATGATTACAGTGCGACGACTCAAGAGAACAGGTCGGTGCAAATTGCCTTGATGGGCAGCGATCCGGATGGGGATTTGCTGACCTACAGTGTGGTAACAGGTCCATCCCACGGTAGCCTGAGTGGGACAGCACCAAACCTGACCTACACGGCGAACGCGAATTTCAATGGTTCGGACAGCTTTACCTTCAAGGTCAACGACGGCACGGTTGACAGCGTTTTTGCAACCGTGTCGATTATGGTGACTCTCGTCAACGAACCGCCGGTGGCCAATGATGACAGTGCAACGACGCAGGAAGACACGCAGGTGCCAATCGCCTTAATGGGTAGTGATCCGGATGGAGATCCGTTGACCTACAGTGTGGTAACAGGTCCATCCCACGGGAAGCTGAGTGGGACAGCGCCAAACCTAACCTACACGGCAAACGCGAATTTCAATGGTTCAGACAGCTTTACCTTCAAGGTCAACGACGGCACGGTGGACAGCGTTTCTGCAACCGTGTCGATCATGGTGACTCCGGTCAACGACCCGCCAGTGGCTAATGATTACAGTGCGACAACTCTGGAGGACTTACCGATAGTAAGGATCGATGTACTGGCAAACGACACTGATGTGGACAATGACTGGCTTGCAGTGACCACTGTTACCCAGGGCACCAAAGGCTCGGTCACCATCAACAGCGATAGCACGCTGACCTATACCCCCATCGCGAATTTATACGGCACCGACGTAATCACATATACCGTTCAGGACGGCAAAGGCGGAACTGATACCGCCACGGTGCATGTTTCAATCAACGCAATCAATGATAAGCCGACGATCAGATCAACGGCTGTAACCACAGCTACAGTGGGTGAGTTATATGCTTATGATGTGGATGCCAAAGACATAGAGGGAGATACCATAACTTACTCGTTAACCACCAAGCCGACAGGTATGACCATAGATCCAGCTACCGGGTTGATACAATGGACACCGACCAGCACCCACATAGGGGCTAATGATGTGGTGGTTAAGGTCGTTGATAGCTACAGGACTCCAGCTTCAGACAGCCAATCATTTACCATCACAGTTAAATCCAGTAAGTTCGCCTCAGATCTTGACCGTTAGTGGACGTCTACGATCAAAGAGGCAAGAACAGATTATCAGCGGACGGTAAAACCAGCGTTGTTCAAGCCAGTGATAACGACCGGGGGGAATCCAAGTTTGGCTCATATATGTCCTATGATTTTTCAGATGTGTCTATTCCTCAAGGTGCTACAATAACATCGGTCGCTGTTTATGTGGAACACTTCGAGCAAGAACGATTTCCTTCCGGAAAATTACAATGGAGCGTAGGGACGGGATGGCCAAGTAATCCGGTGGTTTGGGGGTCAATAAGTGCTCCGGTACATGAAGGAGAACAGAATGAGGGAATAGACTTATGGGATTTTACAAGTTTTGTGGATACACCCAAAAAGATAAATGCTCTTCAGTTACAATTTAAGAATAATGACAACATCGCTATGAGAAAAACATTTGTAGATTACATTTATGAGGTAGTTGAATGGAATTATACTGCTGCAGATGAGAAAAAGAGACTTTGGTTCTACCTGCCGGGGAATGCAATTTCAGATTGCGGCCCCTGTATTTCATCCAGTATTTGAAAAATTATGGCCACTTTTGTTTAATCATGTATTTCGCCACAGTAGAATCTGCCACCTCATAATAGCCGAGAAGTTTCAATTCTGATTGAATTCTCGGAGCTCCTCAGGTCGGATTCTCCTGGGACAACTTGCGCTTGTCAAGCGGGCGTCGGACCACTGAAAAAAAACAGCGTAATTCCAATAATTGCTCTTTGGAAAGAGAATATTTAGGTATGTGTCGGTGAACAAAAGCCCTCGGACATATCAAACTCAATCAAAATGAAAGAGTCGTGCTTCAATGTTTGAAGTTTTAAGGGAATTGAGGCTTCGCTTACGAACTCTTCCTGAGAATCGGGCAGCCATGATGGCCGCTTTAATGATCAATGTAACAGCATGAGTGATGACGTCCAAGTTCTTGTTCATAAGGTCATTCAAACCTCCTCCAAGGCATGTGCGCACTCTATTTACTGGGTCAGTTTCTGCGCTGGTTGCGTCCCATTGACTCGGCACGGATCATTGTATTTTGACTAATCGTGGTAACTGTCCGGCGAGCCCGACTATGTCGTTTTTGATAATCATCACACCCTCAATGCCTTCAATGGCGGCGATGCGTTCCAGGGCTGAATCCACATCCTCAACAGTCCTGACAAGGTTTGCGGCCTGTGTGGCGGCTGCATCTGCCAGAGCGGCATCTCTGGCCACGGCCGTGGCAAGGTTGCACTTACCCAGACTCTTTGAGTGCCCCATCTATCCCGACGAGGAGCATATTGGTATGGGGGTATCATTCGCCTGTAATGAAAATGCAAGTCGATCGGATAGCTC
>SMTZ1_10013723_pt1 | contig 13449 bp, 9 predicted proteins | sample DeeMarSWOR136_30_FD_25667 | JGI IMG/M metagenome (IMG submission 25667) | reverse complement strand
GATGTGCTGCGGATGGTCAAAGAAGTCAATTCCCCCAGCCTGAAAGTCTCACTGGATGCTCCGATTATGGCGGATAAAAGTCCTGAAAATATCCTGAGAGCAGCCAAAGCCGTTGGTAATTTGCAGGTCTTGTCCCATTTTGGTGGCGAATATGATAGGGATAAAAACGGCAAAGTAGAAGGTGCGGCATTCCATAAACCTTTCATTCGGGCGATGCATGAAATTGGATATTCCGGTTATCTAAGTTACGAATTGTGCCATCCGCTGCCGAAAGTGAGAGGTCGGACCGTAGGCATCGAATATGCGGAAAAAAATGCACGATTAGCTGCTGAATTTATGCGAGGGCTCATTACCGAAGTTACAAAGGGATAAAAACAGAAAAAAAGGAACAGAGCCCCAAGTGTAAACGCGGGGTCATTTCGAGCGAAGTCGAGACGCGAAGTGGCGGTAGCTAAATCTATTAGGATTTGTCATTCCCGCGCAACCTGTCCTAAGCGGAGCCTTCCCTGAGCTTCGTCGAATGGGTCGAAGGGTTCTAATCTCTAATTCTCTAATCAACTCCCACCTTGCCCCTCCGCCACTAATCAGCTTCATTCTTCATCCTGAGCGGAGTCGAAGGACTGTCTTCTTTTCTCTACCGGCTGGTTATTGATTGTCAGAGCCGAAACTCATTTCTGCTTTCCTGATCTCTTTATTTATCCCATTCCTGCTTTACTTCCATCAAAGCTGCTGGAGTTCTTCTTTAGTGCGAATGAATTTAACCGTGCCATCGTTTAAGAGAACGCAGCCGCCTTTTGGGTCGTGGTTATATGGCCGTTGTGGTATTAAAGAGAAAACAACAAAATATTTGATTAGAAGGGCCTTGTTTGTTAGACTACTCTGAGTACAAGTTGGAGTCTTACAGCTGTTATAATAAATCACTCTGGAGATGACCAATGTCAACAGTAACAAAGAAAGAACTCGTCGACCGAATTGCTCAAAGCACTCAAACAAAGCGCGTGTTGGTTAAGTCTGTAATTCAGCATTTTCTCGACGAGATCGTTGCTGAGCTTGTCAAGGGAAACCGCTTAGAATTCCGTGATTTTGGTGTTTTTGAGACCAGGATACGAGCAGCCAGAGATGCGAGGAATCCCAAAACTCTGGAACAAGTTCATATACCAGCAAAGCGAGCGGTGAAATTCAAGATGGGCCGGATTATGAAGCAGACCTTAGGCAACAACCAGGAGTAAGAATAACGGCTATTCCGGATGACAATCCACTCTCCCTGTTAGCCTTTAACGAATACTGGAGATCCACCGAGGTAATCCGAGAATACCAACGGATGCTTTTTACCTTTGGGGATATGGAATTACCTTATGTACTGGTGGCTGAACACGGCCGATTTAAGGACAGGGCCGTTGTAACGAAAGGCCTTATTCTCCTTCAGAGACCCCACATAGTATTGCCCCCGCATTACGGTGGGCCGGAGTTTATAGAAGGTTTTGAACATGCAAATGCAATTCCCCCGGAAGCGATACATCTCCTTAGAGCCATGCAAATGCCATACTCTCGAATAACCAACAAGTTAATTGCTGAGGAAAAGATGGAATATGGTAGTTTACAGAATGTATTGGACAGATTTAACAAGGAGATGGAAAACCAAGAGGACATAGAGACCGGGCTTATAAAGGGAGCTCTTAATGGAGCAGATATCTCCTTGATGCGATATTCGTTGGGGCTCGCGATCAAATCAGCCCCAGGAAATGTGAAGGAGTTTTTTGAGCACCTAAGGAGGCGAAGAGGAGAGCCTATAAGACCTGATGAAAGGATTACAGATGAAGACATAAGAAGACTATTCGGGTAGACCTTTCGATGGGTCGGAGGTTCGAAACGCTCCCTCGCTGGGCTTTGAACTGCAAACGACCTCAAGAAACTTTGTTCTTGAACTGAAACGTAGATTTGGATTTTATCTCCCGCGGGATTGTCAAAAAAATCCATTAAGTTCTTAATTTTTCACGATAAACCAACGCAAATGCCGGCAAAGTCCTTTTCGGCGAAGGCACCAGCGTCACAGAGAAGTGGACAAAAAAAGTGAAAGCTGGCTGTGGGATGGTCAGACACGGAAACTGCCGAACGATTTGCAAAAACAATATAAACAGTACTGAGGGCGAAAGAGACAAGAATTGGCAAAGTTGCACAAGTATGTCCGGGATAACGAACAGAAGATGCGTTATGATGTTTTTCGGACCAAGGGTTATGATATAGGCTCTGGTGCTACCGAGGGTGCTTGTAAGCATGTGGTTGGTAAACGCTTGAAGCAATCAGGTATGATTTGTAGCAGAGCCGGCTCGTCAGCAACTTGGCCTTGCGGGTCACTTGGCTGAATAAAAGATATAGTTATTTTCTTGATAGCTTTCAGATTTACGCCAGGAAAATCTGTCAGCGCAACAAGACGGGAAAGATATATATATAGTCTCACCGAAAGGGGTAAAAAGCTACGTGAAGAAATGTTAAGGGAAGTATAGTTATTCCCTCTGGATTCAATAGAAAGCTGAAAGAAATAGAGTATTTGACGGACATCGAAGAATTGTCAAACAATCACTGTTACCTTGGAGGATGGCTCTTTGTTTTGTTCAAATTGCGACATTTAGACTGCAACACTGCTATTGAAGTGCTCTAATGTACTAAACTAACTGTGTTGACATAATGCAAAGACCGATCTGAGCTTAAACTTGGCGTTCGATAATTGGTCGAAAGGTTATAAATTTTTTTACGAGAATATGTGGGACGGTTGGGGGAACAAAATTTTTTGTGACCAATGTATCTTCAAACCTTGTTCTGGTATAATAACAAGGTGTCGGAATGTTCAACTAACCATGCTGTCAAGTGATATTGTTATAAGAGATATTATTACGAACGCGCTCAAATGGCTGAATCAGATTCATCTTCTTTGCCAAGAATCCTCATAGGGGATGACCAACTGGATGTATTAAAGGCTCTTCGTCTCCTACTGAAGCCCGAGGTCTACCAGATTGAGACGGTATCGTCGGCTTTGGATATCATTAATGCTATCAGAGAACATGACTTCGACGTAGTTCTAATGGACCTGAATTATGTGCGGGGAGATACGTCGGGAGAGGAAGGTTTGGATTTACTATCGAGGATTCAGCAGATTGATAGTACACTTCCTGTGGTTGTAATGACAGCTTGGAGCACCGTCGAGATAGCTGTTGAAGCCATGCGTCGTGGAGCTAAAGATTTCGTTCCGAAGCCCTGGAAGAACGAACGCCTACTGGCCATATTACGCACACAGATCGAGTTGAGCAGAGCTCTTCGGAAAGAACGGCAACTCGAACAAGAAAACCTATTGCTCAGGGATGAAACGCGTCAGTTGTTAATCGCCGAGTCGCGCGCCATGCAACCTGTGTTGGATGCAATCACCAGAGTAGGACCGTCAGAGGCCAACGTTTTGATCCTCGGTGAGAATGGCAGTGGTAAGGGGGTTGTGGCTCAGGCATTACACACGGCATCCACTCGCAAAGAAAAATCAATGGTAACAGTAAATACCAGCAACATACCTGAAGCCGTCTTTGAAAGTGAACTTTTTGGTCATGTCGCAGGGGCTTTCACAGACGCCAAATCCGATCGGTTGGGACGTTTTATTCTGGCGGATGGTGGAATACTTTTTTTGGATGAGATTGCCACCATCCCCACGAATCTGCAATCAAAGTTGTTGCGGGTTTTAGAGAATGGCCAGTTCGAACCGGTGGGGTCATCTAAAACATACCGTGTTGATGTACGAATTCTATCAGCCACTAATGCAGACCTGGACCAGGAAGTTGCTGAGGGGCGATTTCGCGAGGATTTACTGTACCGTTTGAACACGGTGGAAATTCGTGTGCCTCCTCTGCGAGATCGTAAAGATGATATTCCGCTACTGGCAAAGCATTTTATGCGTAGGCACTTGGCTCGGTACCGAAAACAGATAACCGGTTTCGATTCCGCCTCCATGCAGGTGCTGCTGGACTATCCCTGGCCTGGCAATGTTCGTGAGCTTGACCATACAGTGGAACGCGCTGTCCTGATGGCTCAAGGAGAAGTTGTGCGAGCAAGCGACCTTGCTCTGGGACAAAAGTACGAAGATTCCCCGGGACTTGAGGAGATGACTCTCGAAGAAATGGAACACTGGCTTATAAAGAAAACTATTTCACGGCTCAACGGTGATATAAGTCAGACAGCCAAAGCCCTGGGTCTCAGCCGTAGCGCTCTGTATCGCCGCCTTGAAAAATATAAGATTTAGTTATCAAAGCTGTGGTCGTTATCTTTTCTGCCAGCAGGCCAAGGTCGATTGCCTTTAGGTGACAAATGAAGTATGAGCACCGAATCCTAACTTTCGCGCTGACGACCGGCCTCGTAGGCTCAGTAATATCCCTGTTACTGTTATGGAGCACGGATTACACAACAAGGACACGGTTAGCTTTGACGCTCTTGATCTTGCTTTCATGGTTGGGATTCACCTTCGCTTTGAAGGCAAAGGTGGTTTTTCCACTCCGGACTTTGTCCAATTTGCTGGGTGCACTACGAGAAGGCGACTACTCATTACAAGCCAGAGGCGCACGCTACGGCGATGCATTAGGTGAAGTGATATCAGAGATCAACGCGTTGGCAGAGTCACTACGTGAACAACGGCTGGGTGCAATTGAAGCGACGGCCCTGTTACGTAAGATCATGGCAGAGATTAACGTAGCCATGTTCGGCTTTGACAGCGACAAAAAGCTGCAATTAGTTAATGATAATGGGAAACGTCTTCTGGGCCGAAGCGATGAGCAGTTACTAGGTTTCCCTGCGAATGAGTTAGGTCTTGCCGATTGCCTGGACGGCGCCACACCGCGTATTGTGGATTTGGCATTCCCCGGCGGTTTTGGGCGTTGGGAATTGCGCCGGGGCAGCTACAGGGAAGGAGGGCTATCTCATCAGTTGATATTTCTTTCCGATTTGACCCGCACACTACACGAAGAAGAACGTCTGGCGTGGAAGCGCCTCATTCAGATTCTGCGACATGAAATCAGCAATTCCCTAACCCCAATCCAGTCTGTTGCGCAGAGTTTACAAGCCTTATTAAGCCAGCAGCCCCACCCAAAGGACTGGGAAGATGATTTAGGCAAAGGACTGGATATTATCGCCGAACGTTCCGAGACTCTTCATCGATTTATAGAGTCCTACTCCCAATTGACACACTTACCCGAACCAAATGTTTCAGAGGTATGTTTCCGTCATCGCTGGACCTGATGTGGTAATTCGAGCTGATCGCGACCAGTTAGAACAATTGCTTATCAATGTAGTCAATAACTCCGTAGAAGCCAGCCTCGAATCCAAGCCAAATGGTGACGGGCAGGTTCTCGTCAGCTGGCAAACCGATGGTGAACAGCTTCAGGTCTGGATCGAAGATGATGGTCCCGGCATCGATGAAGCTATAGATCCATTTGTACCATTCTACACGAGCAAGCCCCAGGGATTAGGGATCGGTCTGGCGTTAAGCCGTCAGATAGCAGAGGTTCATGGCGGTTCTCTTACACTGGAGAACCGCCAAGATGAGACGGGATGCCGAGCCTACCTGCGATTGCCACTCAAATGAGGACATTACTGTTGCGGGAACGACTCTTGCAGGCCTGGTGTTTGGCGTTTTGGTGAGGATAAGTGTCCGTTTTCGGGCGCGCCAATCCCAAAATCGGACACTCAAGTTTTTTCACAATCATAATTCAACCACTCAAGAGGCTTTTTTGAAGATAAAGGCAAGATTTCTCTACAAATGTAGTGTGGCACGATAATTGCTAATGTTTCCAACATGGATATACCAAAAAAATTCGCAAAACGTCGGCGTTACATTCGTCGCGGCTTATATGCTTTAACAGGATTGTCTGCAATAGTGTTGGTCACTATGGGCGTTTCGCGCTTGCAACCGGCTGTGCCAAGTGTTGACCGCCGGACAATATGGATGGACACCGTTAAAAGGGGATCCATGCTTCGCCAGGTTCGGGGTGTCGGCACCCTTGTGTCGGAAGACATTCTGTGGGTTCCTGCAGCAGTGAAGGGCCGGGTGAGTCGGATTCTTGTTCAGCCGGGTACTACAGTAAAGGCGGATACTGTTATTCTGGAGTTGACGAACCCGGAATTGGAGCTTGAGGCACTTGACGCCCAATCGCAATTGAATTCCGCCATGGCAAAACTGGACGCTCAGAAAGTGAGTCTGCAAGACCAGCTTTTGGGAATGGAGGCAAATCTCGCCCAGATGAAGGCCAATTATGAAGAAGCCAAGCTCAGAGCGGAAGTAGACCAGAAACAGTTCGACGAAGACCTGATCTCGGAGCTTAACCTGACGCTTTCCAAAACCCGGGTTGAGCAGTTGGAGAAGCTGCTGGAAATTAACCGAAAGCGTCTTGAAATGTTCCGTGATCAGACCATCCCTGCTCAACTGGCCGAGCAAAAGGCGCTTTTACATCAGGCAGAATCGCTTTATAAGCTAAAACAAAGTCAAGTCGAGTCGTTACGTGTACGTGCCGGAACAGAGGGCGTCTTAGCGCGGGTGAAGGACGAGGAAAATATTGAACCCGGCCAATCGATCTCAACGGGCACGGTCGTAGCGAAGATAACCAATCCCAACCGCCTCAAAGCACAACTGAAGATCCCGGAAGTCCAGGCGCGGGATGTCCGGAACGGACTGCCGGCAGAGATAGACACCTACCATGGCATTGTTACCGGCAAAGTGTCGCGTATTGATCCAACGGTCATGGAAGGCAATGTTACTGTTGACGTATCGCTCGATGGCCCTTTACCAAAGGGAGCACGACCTGACTTATCCGTAACGGGAACCATCGAAATCGAGCATCTTGATGACGTGCTCTACGTCGGACGGCCAATTTTTGCTTCGCAGGACAGCGCCACTGAACTGTTCAAAATCGTTGACAATGGCAAATTCGCGGTACGCGCGCGTGTGCAGTTTGGACGTAACTCCGTCAGCACAATCGAGGTATTAGAGGGCTTGGATGTCGATGATCAGATCATCCTGTCAGATATGTCGCAGTGGGATGATGTTGATCGCATCAAACTAAAATGATTGCAACAACTGTTAATTTGGACAAGTATGAATGTGGCGTACAAACCAATTTCTTTAGGTGAAGCATTAGGCAAATAAACTCTTATAGGGAGCTACACAATGAATAATCATAATCAGCTGCTTATATCTTTGGAAAAAATCACCAAGATTTTCCAAACAGAGGAGATCGAAACGCACGCCCTGGCCGGCGTCCACATGGAAATCAGAGCTGGGGAGTATGTGGCAGTCGACGGGCCGTCCGGTTGCGGCAAATCAACTTTGCTGTCGATTATTGGTCTTTTGGACACACCCACATCCGGGGTGTACCAGCTCAAAGAAGAAGACGTAGCCCAGCTTTCATTGTCGCAGCGGGCACGCATCCGTAATCGAGAGGTCGGCTTCATCTTCCAGAGCTTCAACCTGATTGGTGATTTGACTGTTCAGGAGAACGTCGAACTGCCGCTTTCGTATCGCCGTTTGCGCACTTCCGAACAAAAGAATCTGGCTGGCGAGGCGTTGGAAAAGGTGGGTATGACTCACCGCCGGCAACACTACCCGGCCCAGCTCTCCGGCGGCCAGCAGCAGCGCGTCGCAGTGGCTCGGGCCATTGTGGGCAATCCGGCGATAATTCTCGCTGATGAGCCAACGGGCAACCTCGATTCGAAAAACGCAGAGGCGGTTATGGAATTGCTGGCTGCTCTGCACCGTGACGGCTCGACGATTTGTATGGTAACACACGACCCCCGCTGGGTTTACTTTGCAGACCGCACCATTCATCTGTTCGATGGACGGATAGTGGCAGATGAAGAAACGGCGGAGGTTAAGTAAAATGAGAACCTTATATCAGGACATTCGTTATGGCTTTCGGATGCTGGTAAGGAATCCAGGCTTCGCAAGCATAGCGATTTTTATATTGGCGCTTGGCATCGGCGCGAATAGCGCCATTTTTAGCATCGTCAACGGAGTGCTCCTACGTCCGTTGCCGTTCCACGAGTCAGATCGACTTGTAACGGTGTACGAAACCTACTTCGAGCAAGGTTTAATGCACGTCCCCGTCGCTCCGCCGAATTATCTCGACTGGGAAGCCCAGAACCACGTGTTCGAGGACATGGCTGCTGTCGGATTCAATGATTACAACTTTAGCGGAAGTGGTCAACCCGAGCGAGTGCAAGGTCTGCGTGTTTCGTCGAGTTTGTTCTCGCTCCTAAGAACTCAGCCAATTCTCGGCCGCATCTTCACGCCTGAGGAAGACCAATATGGTCAGCACCAAGTTGTCATCTTGAGTCACGGCTTTTGGAAACGCCGTTTCGGAGCTGATCCTGCCATCATTGGCAAGGCAGTGAGTCTCGATGACTCGAGCTACACTGTAGTCGGAATCATGTCCCCTCACTTTCAGTTTCTCAGCCCACACGTCGATTTGTGGGTACCAATAGCCTTCAACCCTTCTTTTGAACTTGCTAATCGAGGTCAGCACAGTTTCGAGGTAGTCGGACGCCTCAAACCAGGAATAGTAATTGAAGATGCCCAAGCTGAGTTCGGAGCCATCGCCAAGCGTCTTGAGCTGCAGTTCCCCGATTCAAATAAAGGTTGGGGTATCGAACTGCAACCATTGCAAGAGCGTGGGATCAGCAACGTTCGACCGATGTTGCTCATTTTGCTCGGCGCTGTCGGATTTGTTTTGCTGATCGTCTGTGCCAACGTTGCCAATCTGCTTTTGGCTCGCGCTAACACTCGCCAGAAAGAGTTTGCCATTCGCGTGGCGTTAGGAGCCAGCCAACTGCGGACAATCCGGCAGTTACTCACAGAAAGCCTGGCGCTTGCAATGTGCGGTGGTTGTCTGGGTTTACTCATAGCGTATTGTGGCATCGACGCTTTGATTTCACTCAGCCCGGAGAACCTGCCCCGCGTGGAGCAAGTCCAGATCGATAAGGCAGTGCTTGCATTCGTGCTATCCGTGTCAGCTCTGACAGGAATAATTTTTGGATTGGCCCCGGCGTTACAGGTGTCCAGATTTGACTTGAATGAATTCCTCAAAGAAGGCAGGCACGGATCTACAGGAGGTGGCTCCTGTGGTCGCCTGCGGAGTCTGCTGGTTGTGTCTCAGGTAGGACTATCCCTGCTCTTACTTATCAGTGCCGGCTTGATGGTGCGAAGCTTCCTGCGACTCCATCAAGTCGACCCAGGCTTTCGCTCAAAACGCTTGTTGACGATGGATCTTAGTTTGCCACAGGTTAAATATCCTGAAACTCAGCAGCGAGTGAACTTTATTCAAGGACTGTTACAAAAAATTGAGAATCTTCCAGGTGTGCAGTCCACAAGCGCAGTTCGGGGCTTACCTCTTTCTGGACAGAATTCAATCGTCAACTTGAGCGTCGTCGGGCGTCATCCCTTGCCGCCAGGGCAGTTCATCGGAGCCCGTTACTGTCAAGTTGGCATAAACTATTTTACGACAATGAGGATTCCTTTAATCAGAGGACGTTTCTTCACTGAGCATGATCGGGACAAAGCACAACCTGTGGTCATCATCAGCGAAACAATGGCCCGTCAGTTCTTTTCGAACGAAGAGCCCATCGGACAGCGGATCAACATTGGTGATGGCGGCCCGAATCCATGTGAAATTGTTGGGGTTGTTGGGGATGTGAAGCATACCGGCTTAGATACCGAAGGCGAGGCGCAGATGTACCTGCCAATTTATCAGCGGTGCTGGCCTTATCTGTCATTGGTAGTGGGGACAGTTGGAGACCCACGGAGTCTGGTGAACGCGGTTCGAAAAAAAGTTTGGGCGTTGGATAAAGGTCAACCGGTTCACAATATCCGCACGATGGAAGAACTGATGTCCGACTCTGTTGCCCAAAGGCGTTTCTCCATGTTGCTACTTACACTATTCTCCGGACTGGCTGTGGTTCTGGCTGTGGTTGGTTTGTACGGCGTGTTGTCATATTTGGTGAGTCAACGCACTCATGAGATTGGGATTCGTATGGCTTTGGGCGCGCGGCGTAACGATGTGCTTAAACTTGTGCTCAAAAAAGGATTGATGCTGATTGTGGTCGGCTTGGCTATCGGTGTGGCCGGGGCATTGGCACTGACGCGGGTGATCGCCAACCAGCTTTACGGCGTGAGTCCGACCGATCCCGCAACGTTTATGGGTGTTTCATTGTTCTTGACTGTGGTAGCGCTATTGGCCTGCTACATTCCGGCCCGCAGAGCAACAAAGGTCGATCCAATGACCGCACTGAGGTACGAATAATCCGATAAGAATTACGGAGGTATTTCAATGAGAACTCTATGGCAAGACATTCGTTACGGATTCCGGATACTAGTCAGGAATCCTGGTTTAACCGTTGTGGTGGTCTTAGTCCTCGGGATCGGCATCGGGGTAAGCACTGCTATATTCAGTATTGTCGAGTGGCTTTTGCTTCGTCCCTCACCATTTGCAGAGGCAAATCGTGTGGTGCGAATCTATGCCAGCAGTAGAGGGAATCCCTACGGCTCCTTCTCCTATCCGGTCTACCTTGCACTCAAGGACCAGATGTCCTGCCTTTCAGACCTGGCCGCATTTCAATACCGCGGTGCGAGCATAGAGGGCGAACCATGGATGAAGGACCTCCACGCTTCTGTGGTCTCAAGAAACTACTTCTCGGTCCTGGGCGTGAAAGCCTCTTTGGGACGAGTATTTTCCGAGAACGATGACGAAGAGATGAGAAACGAACCCGGTGTGGTGCTCAGCTACAACCTGTGGCGCCATTGGTTCGGTGCCGACCCTGGGATTGTTGGCAAATCGATTCTCATCAGTAACCGTAATGTTACCGTGCTGGGGATTACCCCTCGCGCATTCACCGGTGCAAGGCGATTCATCCCGCCGGATATCTGGTATCCGGTAGAGACTTGGAAATTGCCATGGGAACGCCAATCACGTGAGGACCGAACACTCAGCCTGCTGGGACGCCTTGGAGCGAACTCTTCCGTACAGCAGGCCCAAAGAGAGGCGGAGGTTGTATTCCGCAGACTGGAGCTGGACGATCCCTCAACACGTACTGAACAGATACCCAGGATTGTATCGGAAACCGACAAACGCTATCAGGAGTCGGGACCTGCAGCAGTCTTCCTGATGAGCATTACGGGCGTGGTCCTCATCATCGCCTGTGCCAATGTGTCTGGTTTGTTGCTGGCCAAGGCTGAAGTCAGACGCAAAGAGATGGCGATTCGCCAAGCCGTCGGGGGGACGCGTGCCCGGCTTATACGGCAATTGCTAAGTGAGAATCTTGTCCTGTCACTCGTCTCGATAGGGTTTGGTTTGTTGATAGCGATTTGCTTGATGCAGGTACTACGAGTTGTGATTGCGCCTGTGCCAGATCCCGCATTGGGCATTGGCCTCAACACGCGGGTAGCAATATTCTCCATAGCATTGTCTCTTGCCACTGCTGTTGTCTCGGGATTATTCCCTGCCCTGTATACTTCCCGACCGGATCTCGTGCCCATTCTGAAGACAGAAGTTGCCCAGACTTCACGGTCCTGCCGTGGGCTGTTTGGGCTCAACTCGCTGGTGGTCGGCCAGTTGGCGTTGGCACTGCTCCTAATTACAGGGGCCGGTCTTTTGTTCAGGAGCTATCTGAACTGCTGCTCGGCGGAGCTGGGATTTGAGAGAAGAGATGTCCTGCTGGCCGAGCTCTCACCTCCGGCAGATGAAGCTGGGGGCAGAACGTTCTACCGGGAATTGCTGGCACGGCTCAGAGAGCTGCCGCGCGTCAAGATTGTCAGCCTGGCCATGTACGCTCCCTTCAGCATGACGAGAAGCGGTGCAACTCGACAGGTATTCTTACCCGAAGAGGAGACGCCGGGGGATTCACAAGGTTGGGCCATCAAATGCAACATCGTGGACCCTTATTACTTCCAAACACTCGGCATTCGGATTCTGCGAGGCAGAGGCTTTACTGAACAGGATGAGCGGTCGGGACATAAGGTGGTATTGGTGAACGAGATAATGGCCCATCGCTTCTGGCCGGACAAAGACCCGACTGGTCAATACATTCGAATTGGGAACCCCGGTGCAGAAACCTATCAGGTGGTCGGTGTTGTCGGAAACGTGCGATATAACGATATCGATAGTCCACTGGATCCTCGCATGTATGTCCCCTTTGGACAGGAGTATAGCTACGAGATGGTACTTCTGGTGGAAACGGATGTCAAACCGCGAGCCTTGGAGGAACCGGTCCGGAAACAGATACGGGATCTGAGTCGAAGCATTGATCTGTACCCGATGACAACGCTCGCCGAGTCGATCCGTGCTGCGACCTATGATCGAGAGGTCAGCGCGGGCCTGGTGGGCCTCCTGAGTCTCCTGGGCTTGATCCTGGCAAGCGCCGGACTCTATGGAGTTGTCGCTTTTGCTGTGAGCCGGCGCACCTACGAGCTGGGCATTCGAATAGCGCTGGGTGCGCAGCGCAACGATGTGCTTAAACTTGTGATCAAAAGAGGATTGACCCTGATTGTGATCGGCTTGGCCATCGGGATGGGCGGCGCGCTGGTACTGACGCGAGTATTATCCAGCCTTCTCTATGGTGTGACACCAACCGACCCGGCGACCTTCGTAGCCGTCTCTCTGTTACTGACGGCGGTTGGCTTGATAGCCAGCTACATCCCCGCGCGCAGAGCGACAAAAGTAGACCCAATGATTGCCCTGAGATACGAATGAGGGGTGACAGGCTATGAGTGACAAGATTGAGTTTCAATATTGTATAGACTTACTTATTTTGCGAAAGGTCAAACATGATAAAACTACATAATATTGAAAAGTTCTACGAGACCGGCGCCGGCAAAAGTTCTGTCTTGCGTCAAATCAGCTTCAATATCAAGGAAGGCGAATTCGTTACCATCATGGGGCCTTCCGCCGCGGGAAAAACCACCTTGCTGAATATTCTCGGAATGCTGGACAGCGCCTGGAGCGGTGAATATTACTTCATAGATCATCCTATTCATGAACTCAGACCCAAAGAGCGAATGGCGCTTAACAAAAGATATAATGAGAATTTAGATGCTCCTCTGTCATATAGAAACGTAAAAAGTTCGGAGCGTTCCAGCATCGTATGTGACACACTCGATCGTTTCCATATTGTTGCAAAAAAGAACCTTTATCCCAGTCAGCTCGCGGGAGGCCAACAGCAGTTGGTTGCCATAGCGCGTGCCGTGATTGCCAACCCGAAGCTGATCCTCGCCGATGAGCCTACAGGGAACCTGCATTCCAGACAGGGCGAAGAGATTATGCAGCTATTCAAAAGATTGAACAAGGAAGGCACAACCATCATTCAGGTCACTCATTCAGAAAAATATGCATCGTACGGACATCGTATCATAAAACTCTCAGACGGCTGGCTTGATGG
>SMTZ1_10004890_pt1 | contig 13449 bp, 15 predicted proteins | sample DeeMarSWOR136_30_FD_25667 | JGI IMG/M metagenome (IMG submission 25667) | reverse complement strand
AATTTAGATAAAGAAAAAGCACTTGAATTAGCTAAGCGAGCAATTAATGAAGAGATGGACTTACTTGAAGTAATTGAAAAAGGATATGGAGATGGAATTCGGAGAATTGGTAATTTATGGGAAGAAGGGGATTTTTTTTTGCCCGAATTAATGCTGGGAGGGACAATTATGCAAGAATCGATGGAAATTCTCTTACCACAATTAAAAAAACGTGGAGGAGATATCTCCTTAGGGACGGTTGTAATAGCTACAATAGAAGGAGATATACATTCAATTGGTAAAACAATCGTAGCTACAATGTTAAGTGCTCATGGTTTTGAAGTATATGATCTTGGGGCGGATGTTTCAGTGGATAAAATTATACAAAGCGCTATAGAAAAGAATGCTGATATAATTGGAATTTCAGCCCTTTTAACCACGACTATGATAGGACAAAAAACGGTTATTGAAAAGTTAGAATATAAAGGGCTTAGAGATAAGTTTAAAGTAATACTTGGCGGTGCACCTGTCACAAACGCTTGGGTTGAAGAATGTGGTGCGGATGGTTATGCTGGAAATGCAATAGAAGCGGTAAAATTAGTAAAAAGTCTATTAGCTAAATGATTAAAAGATAAAAGAGGGTAATAAAATAATGCAGTTTTTAGATTGGCTGAAAAATGATTCGAAAATTATTTTATTTGATGGTGGAATGGGAACTGAGATAATTAAACGAGGTATAGAGCCAGGAAAGCTTCCCGATCTCCTTAATATAGAACATCCAGAGATTATTACTGAGATTCATCAGGCATATTATGTGGCAGGTTCAGATATGTGCCAAACAAATACTTTTGGTGCAAGCTATTTAAATTTAAGCCATTATAAAATTGAAAATAGAATCAAAGAAATAAATGAGAAGGCAATTGAAAATATTAAAAATGCTTGCACTCCTAATGCTTTAATTGTTGGTGATATTGGTCCTTCTGGTGAGTTTAAGCCCCCAGTAGGAAAAATTTCGGTTGAAGAATGGCAATCTAGTTTTAAAGATCAAGCTCAATACCTTGAGAAAGGAGTAGATCTTTGGCATGTTGAGACCATTTCTGACATCGAAGAAATGCTAGCTGCAATTAAAGCAATTAGAGAGGTTTCAAAAAAGCCAATAATTAGTTCTATTACTTATAAAAAAACCAAGAGAGGTTTTTTTACTATTATGGGAGATTCATTAGAAAAGTGCGTTAATGCCCAAGAAGGGGCAAACGTAGAGGTGGTTGGGGCAAACTGTACACTAGGTTCTAAAGAAATGATTGATTTAATTGAAGAGATGATTAAGATTACCAATAAGCCAATCTCCATAAAACCGAATGCTGGTAAGCCAAGACTAGAAAAAGGAATAAACACAGTTTATGATCAACCTGTAGATGACTTTGTAAGCGATATTCGGCAAATAATTGAATTAGGTGCAAAAGTTGTAGGAGGATGCTGTGGTACTTCTCCAAAAACTATTAAAGAAATAAAAAAGGTTATTGATTCATTATAGAATAGATAAATTAAAAATGGGAATTAAGTATGACCATATTAAGACCTCGAATTGAATTATTAGATAAAAATTATAAAAGCAAAGTGTTTAATGAAGCAAAAATAATACTTGAAAGACAAGGAGTATTTATTGAAAATCGAGAAGCTATCGAACTTTTTTCTAAAGAAGGAATAAAACAAGAAAATGCACGGATTTTTATTCCTACCGATTTAGTAGAGAAATGTTTGAAACAGGTTCCAAATAGAATAAAATTATATGATCGAGAAGGAGAGGAAGCTCTCATATTAAAAGAAGATAATATCCATTTTGATCCTGGATCTGCGGCTATTTTGCTACTTGATGAACAAACGGGCAACATAAGACAGGCTAACATAGACGATTTTAAACGCTTTACAAAAATTGTTGATCACTTAAATAATATTGATGCTCAGAGTACAGCATTAGTATATCAAGATGTTCCTAAGGAGGCTCAAGATTGGCATCGATTATACATCGCTCTCTCCAATTGTTATAAGCCGGTAATAACAGGCACCTTTCGGAAGGAAAGTTTTTCAATAATGCGTGAAATTTTATTAGCTTGTAGATTATCAGAAGATGATTTAGCTAGAAAGCCGTTAGCTATTTTTGATGCTTGCCCTAGTCCTCCTCTTAAATGGTCGGATTTAACAACTCAATCGGTGATTGATGCGGCAAAGAGTATGATTCCCTCAGAATTTGTTTCAATGCCTTTATCTGGAGCAAATGCTCCCATTACTTTAATAGGATCTATCACACAACACTGTGCTGAAAGTTTAGCAGGGGTTGTGATAGCTCAGTTAGCAAAACGAGGTGCACCTCTAGTATGGGGGGGATCCCCTGCAATTCTTGACATGAAAAGTGGAACCACTCCAATGGGAGCAATTGAGACTATGATGATCAATATAGGAAATAGTCAAATGGGTAAGTTTTTAAATATGCCTACCCATGCTTATATGAGTTTAAGCGATTCTAAAGTACCTGATACCCAATCGGGATTTGAAGCCGGTATGGGAGCCCTTTTAGCAGGTCTTGCTGGAATTAATATGATATCTGGACCAGGAATGCTGGATTTTGAATCTACTCAAAGTGTAGAAAAACTTATTATTGATAATGAAATTATTGGTATGGTTAAGAGATTTATTGAGGGTGTTATAGACTATGGTTCCCCATTTGCTGCAGATTTACTAAAAGATTACAACGAAAAAGAAGAATTACTTTCACATCCCACAACTTTAAAGCTCTTTAGGAAGGAATTGTATTTACCTGGTGCTATTATAAACAGAATGGAGCGGCGCACTTGGAAAGAGTTAGGATCTAAATCTACAAGAAAGAGAGCACGAGAAGAAGCTGTAAAATTAGCAAAAAAGCCAGCTAGTAAACCTATCGATAAAATTCTAGCAAATGAATTAAACAATATTGTAGCTAAGAGATTATAAACCATTCATTTTTTACTTTTTATCTATAATTGATGAGGAGGACCGCTACTAAAACAATTATACCTCCTATAATATTCCATACAACAATAATTTCACTCCGTTGAAGTAATAGTGAAAAGAGAAGCGTAAGAAAAGGTTCTATATAGAGAAAAGAAGCAACTTTTGAGGATTTTAACTTGTTTTGGGAATGTTGCCATATAAAATAACCGATTACATAACACCCTATTCCTAGATATATCGCACAAAGAAATAAAGTTAAGTTAAAAAAGTTATGGATAAAGAATGGGAATTCATTATTAATGAGCACAAAAAATAGAAGTTCTATTGTTCCAAAGTATGAAATGTATTTATTAATTTTATTACTAGAAATACTTTTTGTTAACTTCTTTGTTAAGGTTGCATAAATGCTCCAGAATATTGGAGTAATTAGAGCAAATAAATAACCTATAAAATTAGGGGAGCTAGGGGTAATATTTTCTATATTTCCCCCTGTAACTAGTAAAAAACCTCCAATTGAAGCAATTATGAAACCAATTAGTTTGAATTTATTTAATTTTTCCTGAAAAAATATTAAGGCAAAAAAGGAAATTAGAACTGGTGCTAATAAGCAAACAAATAAAGCGGGAAGGGAAGGGCCGATCAATAAGATAGCATTATATTGTGAAAAGAAAAATAAGGAGACTCCTGTAAAACTTGAAATTAAAAGTGTTATCCAATCAATTTTAGAATATTTTGGATCATCTGCTACTCTTTTAATGGGATTATTTGATCTTTTATTTCTCAGATTAATATAGAAATCAATTATTAAAAAAGTAATTGAAGCAATTATAAATCTATAAAGAGCAATAGATAATGGTGGAATAAATTCTATCGCGATATCAACAATTATGAAGGAAAAACTCCAAATAAAAATCATTAGGACTAACAGGAAATATATTATTAGCATACCAGAAAGAAAAATTTAATCAATATTTTATACTAACTAAATTTTATAATATTATTAAAGTAAGTTATTTAATAATGAAAGGAAATATCTCGAAAAAATTTTTTTTCACTTTAAGATTCGGAATCATCGGAACAAAAGAATCAGGAAAAGAGTTATTTATCAACTTTTTAAAGCAATATTCCACTTCTTCAAAAATAAATAAGGACTTGAAGGAGTTTTTTTTAATGCATAATCAAATTCCATTGAAATTAAAAGTCTTTCTTGTAGAAGATTTTAATAAACTTATTAAAAATAGTAAGAGAGAAAAGAAATTAGATATTATTATACTTGCATTAAATCTAAATGAATTATCTGCTGTGCAAAATTATAGTAAAGAAGTTTTAGATTACTTTTATAAAAGAATTTCCTTTCAAGGAATATCTATTTTAGCGGGATTAGATTTAAATCTTATTAAAAATGGAATTTTATCTGATGCAATGAGAATTAGTAGATATAATTTGATTAGTAAAACAAAAGAACTCAATTTTATTTATTGTTATGAAATTCAAGATAAGAGTAGAGACTTTTTAGAATTATTTGAAAGAATCTTCAATGAATGTATCTTTAAATTTCAATTTTCAAATCCGGATTTATTTGAACGTGTACTTTCTTATGGCAAAGAAATAACGGAAAAAAAATAATTCAATATTTAAAAATGATCTTAATTTTAATTTTTAAAAAACATTTAATAATTTCTACTTTAATTATATAATCAAGTATTATTCATAAAAAATAAATATAAAGTAGCAGAGTTGAAATTTATAAAATGGCTGAAGATAAACTTTTAACCATTGAAAAAGTTGATGGAAGACGCAAATGTCCAGCATGCAATGAAGAGAATAAACAAATGATTCATGAATCCACTGACAAAAGCAATATTATTAGTGACTACCCTCGTGTTTATGGGAAGAAGTACAGATGCGGAAATTGCGGTATTGAATGGCGTGAGAAATAAAAAGAATTCAATCCATCTTTAACTTTTAACTTTTCAATATTGAGTTTTACTGGAAATAATCATTTTGTATTATTTAGGGATATTTTTAGATTATTTTAAGAAATATTATAGAAAAATTAGCTTTTATATATCTAAAGAAATATTATCTATATTAAGACAAAATTAATTATAGGAGTATTTTATTCAAAACAAATTAGGGGGTTTATTTGTTTTTAATTGCACAAACGATTGACATTCCAAGATTTATCCAAGTCTTTATTGTCCAAGGATTTTTTGGATTGTTCTTCTTATTTATGGCCTATAAAATATTGCGAAGAGAAGCAAAAGGAATAAATCTAATTCTAAGTGGTTTTTATCTTTTTACCGGTGTTGGAGTTATAATAAATATTATCTATGTAAATATTTATATTGAATCCGTCGTTTGGGTACTGCATTTTATCACGTATTTTCTATTATGTCTTAGTCTCATATTTCTTCTATTATTTGTTTTAGTATTATCCAAATCAGAGCAAGTCATCAATCTTAAAATCCAACTATTGTTGATTCTGATTTTCAGTATCTTAATCTTAATTCTTCTATTTATTCCTGATGGTATTAAAATAAATGAAACAACTAATTGGAAACCTGATTGGAGTATTCCATTTCTCATTTATTCTTATATTGTATGTTCTAGTGTAGCCATTGGTCCCTCAATCTTTTACGCGTTAAAAATATTTCAAAAAATAGAGCATAAAAAATTAAAAAAGAAGTGGAAATATTTTATGATTGGAATATCCGCCTATTATTTTCTATATTATGGGACGTCCCTTTCAAATACTTTAGCAGATCCCACTTTTCGATTAATTTGGTCAGTAATCTCACTCCCAACTTTAATAACATTGTATTTCATTTATTACGGGGTTGCCAAACAGTTATAAAAAGTTTAATTTCCTCTATTATTTAAATATTAAGTTAATCTCAAATGCATTTAAATTAATAGAGTACAATATTATTTACAAAAATAATAAAAAAAACTAATTTTTGTGATTAGAATATGGTATTAGCTCAGTTGCCGACTTTATCTGCTACAAGATTTATTACAATCTATATTGCTCAAGGATTAGGTTGTGCAGTATTTGCGTTTTTAGCTTATAAAATACTTAAACGTGATAGAAAGAGGTTAAACATTATATTTTCAGGGTTTTACATATCTCCAGTCATTGGATTCATCATTAACTTTATTTATGGACCGTTAACTAATGTGACAGCAGTTCTTTTATTAAATTTTCTGACTAATTTTTTCATATTTTATGCGACTAGTTTTCTAGTAGTCTTCAATCTTATCTTGTTAAAGTCAGAAAAAGTTATAGTAAAGAGCAAACAACTTTCTATTCTCATTGGTTATGCCATTTTAATGTTTTGCATGCTCTTTCTTTTATTTATTCCTGGATGGGGAGTGGAAATCACTGCTCCCACATGGTCACCTCACTGGATGCCTCCGTTCTTTATTTATTTGATGATTGTTGAGAGTCTAGCCGTTGTCCCCACTCTATATTTATCCCTTCAAATCTATAAGAAATTTGAAGATACAACTTTAAAAAGAAAATGGAAATTTTTCATTTATGGCTTCTGCGCATTCGCAGTTTTCATGTATGGGATATTTGTATCAAATTTCTTAGATATTCCAATATTTAGAACGATTATGGGATTAATAGGTCTTATATTAGCTCTTATTGGAAGCTATATGTTATATTACGGAGTTGGACGGTCAATATCTCAATAAAATTAAAGCTTTAATTTTAATTTTTTTTCTAATTCTTTTTTTTTTATCTCATCTCAACTTTTATCTTTTAAGAATCACATAATATGTATAATATTAGCATTAAAATTTTTTGAATGAATCTTAGTAAAATAAATAAATTCTTCTATTATTTCCCTTAAATCTGAATATTACTAAAATTACGATTTAATAAAAGTGAAATTTATGTCCAATGAACTCGAAAGAGTAAGGGGGATAGGGCCGGTTGCGGCAATCAATTTACAAAAAGCGGGCGTAAAAACAATTGATGATATAGCAAATTCAACTCCCGAAGAATTGGCATGGATTAAGGGAATAGGGGTTATTTCTGCGAAAAGAATAATTTATAATGCAAATGAACTAATCAAACTAGAGAAAAACATACAAAAAGTATTAGATTCAATAAAAGAGAATTTTGTGAAGCAGTGTCCAAAATGCGGAGGAGATATGGCAAGCAAATACATCATCCTTGGACCTGATAGAAGATTAAAAGTAAAACAATGTGCATTATGTAAATTTTATTTACCAGAGTAATTTTAGTTATATTAAAGTAGCTATAATATCAATTAATTCTCTCTAATAATTGTTATAATATATTACTTCATCTTCCTTATAGTGTTGCTCATTCTCGTCAAAATGATCAAAATTCCAAGATGAAGGATAAATATAGCTTTTAAAATGATTTCGATTTTTTTCCATAAATTAATAAGGAAAGAGAAAGTAAAGCAGAAAGTTAAACGTGGAGGAGACGTTGAGCTTATTAAATTGCTTTATTTCTTCTTTTCCCAATATATAGATTTGTAGATCTATTTAAAGAAAAAACGAGTCTTAAAATATCATAAAACAATAAAAGCCAATCTGGCGTTTATTGCTATTTCACTTTTTCATAATCTTTATTGTTTTGTCTGTTACAGAGAAACCGATTAAATAGGTAATTAAAACAATTAAACAAAGCCCTAATCCCATAATATAAAATAGACTGCCCCGTAACATGAATAGATCTATTATAACCCATTTAGAGAACCACATAATTAGACCGCCAAAAATTATAAAAAATAGGTCAAAAAGTGCATGGAAGAACATCTTACGCTTATTTAAATCCCTCCAACCCCACCTATGCAATAATATGATTTCCATTATCTCCCAGATAATACCTGAGACAAAAACTAAAACTATTATAAACCACCAATCAATTAGAGAGGCCCCACTTAGAGCTTCGGGAATAGATATGATTAAAGAGAAGAGTAGAAATACGAACATACCAAAATCAATATGAGACCAACTGTAAAAATTCAGCGGAGAACGCTCAAGGTAATTCTCAACAGTTCCGACTAAAGGAATATATACTTTTTTTCCATTTGGAATTGAGGGAGCATTTTTTTCATATCTTCTTTTTATCGTGTTCTCTATAGTGCTCATTTCTAAAATATTCTATTTTTAGATTATTATAACAATTAAAGTATTTAACTATATACATGAACAGAAACAAAGTTAAAAGTGTTTGATATAATTTAACTCTTACTTTAATCCTAAAATTAGGGAATAATTAGAGAAAAAGAAAATCTAACCAAAATGAACATTTCTTATCGGATTAGGAATAGCAACTTAAAACATGAGAAATTACTCATGATATTTGAATAATATTTATAAATGCAAAAATCAAAACAAAATATAACTTTTTTAATTATTAATGAAAAATTGAACGTGATATTAAATATGAGTAGAATGATTACAACAAAAAGAATAATTTTGATTTTGTGTTTTCTTTCTGTTTTTGTAATAGGAACTTTTTTAATCTTTACTGTCCCATTTAGCGTTAAAACCACTTATGGGCGTACAACGCAAACTACAGATGGAGTAACGATTGCTTTCAATGTCTTCGAACCCCAAGAAAATCTTTATCAAAAATATAATGGCAACAATGATAAAAAAGCCATTATAATTGGGCATGGATACATGGCAAACAAAGAAATATTGAAAGGATATGCAATTGAATTAGCTGCTGCAGGATTTGTTGCGGTCACTTTTGATTTTAGGGGGCACGGACAAAGTTTTGGGCAACTTTCTCGAGGAGAACTAATTAATGATGTGAGAGCAATTAAAGCTTATTTAAATACTCGAGCTGATATCGATATACATAATCTTGGTTATATCGGTTATTCTATGGGGGGCGGTCCGGGAAATCAAATCATTTCAGAAGATACCGATTTCAAATGCTTCATTGGAATCGGAACAGGATTACCCTCAGAAGATTATTCCCCCGAATATGTGATAAAAGCTAGTTCCAATCGAAGCTTAAATATTCTCATGATCCAAGCTCGATTTGATGAAGCGATTACTTTATCAAGACTAAAAGACGGTATGGCATTTAGACTCAATACAACTCCTGAGGATATCGATGTAAATAAACTTTATGGAAGCTTTCAAGATGGTAACGCTTCAATGATTTTTCTAGACGATAATACAAATCATTTATTACTCGCTTGGGATCAAGACTTTATAAGAGAAGCAAGAAATTGGGTGATTAGTACATTTCCAGAGGTAAGACAGCCCGACGTGAACTTCTATGTAAACATAAGATTAATTATTTTAATATTTCAATTAATTGGCGGCATTGGGTTGTTTTTTTCAATTATTGATCCTCTTTATGACTTCGTCTTGAAAACTAGAAAAGGGGATCGTGAAAATGAAGAAATTTTAAAAATAGATTTGCCTGAGGTGTCAATAACTAATTTATCATTACGAACAATTGCATATTCCTTAATTCTTGGTTTGCCAGGAATACTTATTTTTATGCCTATCTATTTAATCTTTCCCTTAGATACAGCTGGAAACCTTTTAATGCTCTTATTCGGTCAAGCTTTTGCAATCTTGATTTTACTTTGGAGAATTGGGAAAAAAGCTAACATTGCTTTAAAAACCATTTTAATTGGACCATTTAAGAGGAGAAAAACTTTCATTAATCAGATAATATTAGGAGTAATCTTAACAGCAATATTGTATATAATCATCGATTTATCGATAGGTCTAAACTATTTTGCTATACTACCATCACTAACTAAACTATTATTCATTCCACTTTGCTTTGCGATATGTTTCTTTATTTTCATTGTATATAGCTTATTAAACCAAACAGTTCTCCAAAATAATATTAGAGATGGATTTAAAGGACAACTAATATCGTCATTAATTACCTTTGGGGTACAGATTTTGTACTTGACGACTTATCTTTTGATTTTTAGCTTTTTATTAGGAAGTTTTTTCAATTTTGGAGTTTACATGCCTATCGCTATACCTACCACTTTACTAGCGAGTTTTATCTATGTAGTTTTATATAAGAAAACAGGAAATATAATTTCAAGCACTTTTATAAACGCTTTTATCGTTGTAATGATAGTTTGTACGGTATCAGCTATTTAAATTTCCAACTTCTTTTTTTTTATTAGACCTAATTCTTTAACTGATCAAATCATAGAATGGGATATTAATGAGATTTTAAAATTTATACATAGTTAGGTTTTCTAACTTATTTTTTCTATATGGTTCTTTTTTTACGGACGCGATAATAGATAAATCCTATAACCACTATTAACGCACTTAAACCAATAATAAGAGAGATGATCAATTTAAGGTTTATATTAGGATAAAAACCAGCAGAGGGAAGGATATAATTAACTAATAATCTGATAAACTGAAAATCATTATTTCCAGTGGACACTACTACTAAATTAAGATTCGGAATTACTGCAATATATTGCTCAAAAGACCCCCGCGCAGTGTAAGCATTAGCCCATTTATAGATCCACCACTTATATCCATATCCAGTTCCATAACCTCTATCAAAGTCAACATCCACAGAAGATGTAGTAGATTCAACAACCCAGCTAGGAGGAATCAGTTGAGTACCATTCCAATTACCATTATGAAGGTATAAAAATCCAAACTTTGCCATGTCTCTTGGGGTAAGGTATAATAAAGTCCCTCCTATTGGAATTCCTTGAGTGTCTAAATTCCATGAATAATTTGTAATATTTAAGGGATCAAAAATTTTTGTCTCAGCATAAGCAACAGTTCCACTTGGGGTTTCTTGGTCAAGAATTGCTGATAATAAGTGAGAATCGCCTGAATTATAGTTCCATATCTCCCCAGGTTCAGATACCATAGGTTGATCCAAAATATATTGAACCCAATCAGAAGAGTGAGCCATCTGATAGTAATTGATATTATCTGTCCATTCTAATCCGGAAGTCATAGTTAATAAATGTTTAATCGTTATTGCTTCTTTTCGAGAATCCATGTTATCGAAAGTTTTACTTGAAAAGTAATCAATGACAAAATCATTAATCCCTGTAATATAACCCTCATCTAAGGCAATACCGATAAGAGCTGAAGTAAATACTTTAGTACATGAATAAATATGATGACGATCATTCTCGTCATAAATATCTGAAGGATATGATTCATAAACAAGATAACCATTCCGTATAATTAATAAGGAATCAATATAATGTCCTAAATTCTGATTTTCTATATAGCGCTCCATTCCCTGCAATTTTTGTGAAGAAATATCTTGATTTTCTGGTAAAGAAGTTATCCAACCTGATGTTGGCCAATAATCAGGTTCTGATACATTTAATTTTAAATTACTTCTTTGACTTGAGATGTTAGAATTTCCGAAAGAAATATAATATTGAAGGCTAAAAATAAACAAAAAGCAGATGGAAATTGAACGAATTATGTTAATGTTCTTGAAATTTTCCTTCATGATTTCTCATTTTAGTAAAGATATTTATCTTTACTAAATAAAGTCAAATTAAAACCTTTTTGTATTATAAAATAGTCTGCGATTAAAATTTCTATTTAATTCTTTTTCTCATTTTTGGAAATAGGGCTCCCGTTACTTGTTGATATTGTTTACATTTTTCTCCAAATCGCCTAATAAGATCTTATTCTTCATAATAAATCATAATTGGAACATTTATGATAATGCAGACGCTCATCAGGAGTACAAGGAACCATGAATTCACCATAAATGCAATTGTGATAAATAAAGGAAATTCTCCAAGTGATTGTGGATGTCGAATATAGCTTTATATTCCATCATACATCTGTGTTTCTTTTGAAGGTTGAATAGTTTCTTTTCCCGCGTCCTTGGTTCCCTTAAGAACTATAATTAGAAAGGGGATGCTAATGATTAAACCAATTAAATGTAGGGTTAGTAATCGGAATGTTAAGCGTACTTGTGAATGGACGCCATAAAAAACGAGGGATAAATATACCTCTTGATAACAATTAGTTTTTTTCCTTTTTGTAAAACTTAAATATTAAAAGGGAAAATTTTTATTATCTCCGTGAGATTTAATTAAATAAAATTATTAGAATGCTTTATAAAGCATAAATCTTAAAAAAAAGTCAAGAATTTATTCAAATAGATGGAGGAAGCTATTAACTCATGGAAGTAATAATATATCTCCCTGATGATAAACATGAGATTGGTATGGTTGTCATAGAAACTCGAAAATACAGAAAATATATACAGTTGTGTAAATCTAAAGCACTAAATTTTAGACTTTGGGAAATGAAACGGTATAAACATCCTTCAGATAAAGCAGGTCAATCTTATATTAGATACGTTCATGAAATAAAATGGAGGAAAATGAACTAATTATGCAAAAACAAAGAAAGAAATATGAAGAACTCAAACTCAAAACCAATAAAAAAGAAAATCTGTCTTAAAAATTATTAAAAAAAAAGGGATTTGTTATTTAATCTTATTAATAAGTTTTGTTGCATAAGAATTATTCTGGGGCGGTTAATCCTACTAGTGGCATACCTTCTACGAGGTTATAAGCAATATGTACCTCATATTTAAATCCATCGATGGATTCTGCCATCATTAATAATCGTTTCATTGCGAGATCCATAGATTCTTTCACTTTTCCTGATTGAATTTCGCTAACAGTAGTGCTAAACATACCATCTTTAACTGCCCATATTGCAGAGCGTAGAATGGGTTTAGAAATAGATTTATCATCGGGAAATTTTTTCATCGCATCTAAATAAATTTTTCCAACTTTTGCTGATTGGCCATGAGGCCACCAATGTTGGGTTACTATTAATACCAAATTTTTCACCTATTATTGAACATTAAATTTTGTTAGATTTCAAAGATGATAAAAAAAATTATGATCTAATATTTAACTTTTACATTTTTATAATGATTTAACGCTTTATACTTCTTATAGACAAATCAATCTCGGTGCTGATACCTTATTAATTTTAATCCATGTTTCTCCAAATCTGCTTACCGATACCTTAAACCTATCTGTAAATAATTATTTATTGAGAATGAATAAGAAAAAAAGAATTTTAATATCTTTTAACCTTCTAAGTAGGCTAATAGCTCTTGCTCAAACTCTTGAGGAGTAATGCCATAGGTTAGAGCTTTATGCAAAATAGTAATATGCATCTTTTTAAAATCTGGCACTCCTGATATATCTTTGTTTTCTAGCACTAATTCTTCTATAAATTCTTCCAAACAAAAGTGAGAGCGTTCATACATTCCGAAATACCCTTAGAAAGGAGTAGAATCTTGAGGATAAGGGTAATACCTTCTTCAGAAAACTTCTGTTTACATGAACTGCACACTACATCAAAATTAACAGCAGATTGAAAAAAACTTGTTTGAGGATTTATGTTGCAACGACATATACTACATTTGATCGTATCGTTACGTATCTTTTCATTCATTATGTATTATACTTA
>SMTZ1_10004886_pt1 | contig 13450 bp, 12 predicted proteins | sample DeeMarSWOR136_30_FD_25667 | JGI IMG/M metagenome (IMG submission 25667) | reverse complement strand
GTCCTCTCTTCATTGAAGAGGATTTTTTCCCCACCGATTTCAATCTGATCGTTGTTCCTGAGCACGCATTTCTCAACTTTGATGCCGTTGACATACAAGCCGTTCGTGCTGTCAAGGTCCTCGATGAAATATTCCTCGTTGCGGAACGTCACACGGGCGTGTCTCCTCGAGACACTCTCAGATGGCAAGTGAATATCGCACCTGGGGCTCCGACCGATGGATATCTCACGCTCGCCCAATTCAAAGAGCTCATTCTTTCCATCCGAACTGATGATCTCAAAGTAAGCGCGCAGGGCAACGGGGACCTCTCCTGTAAATCTTTCCCGGTCCATCTCCACGGTGGTGGTGTCCCCGAAGTCCCCCTCTTCCTGGGATTCAGCCCTGGCACTGTCTACAGGCCAGATCTTTGTTTTTTCGTCGTTTTTGTTCACTGCTGACTTCCGTTTCCAGGCGCTGTTCATGGCTTATGAACTATTTCAACCCAACCATAATTGACTTTTAATCAGTGAGTTAAATATACCTTTTTTGATGAGTTTAGTCAACATTAAGAATCATGCACATTAATGCTATTTTATAAAGCAGATTTAATACTAATTATTTTTATTGATATCAAATATATGAAATATGAAATTTTATGCTATATTTTGTCTCCTTAACTCATAAATCAGGGGCCTTTGTTATCGGAAAGAAATTCATTGCTGACCACCCCTCTTGCCTTATCCTCGGCGGCATTATTTTCCGAGATCACGGCCTGGTGGACAGCGTCCAAAATTGGGCTGACGCACACGTGCCTGCAAGCTGATGGGTCAATCCAGAGCCACCAGCAAACGGTTCTGAGGGTCAAGGGCGATGAGGAGGCCCCCAGTGGCGAAATCATCAACATGCCCGCTCCGTGTGGTCGTGCCGGATAACGGCCTCAATGCGAAGAGAGGGTTGGCAGGTAATCTTAGGGTTTGGTACCGCTATTGGGGGTAGGTCAGTAAGGAAGTATGATAAAACGCGGATGCAGATAGTGTTTAAACATCCACTCCCTCAACGTTAGACCATCAGAAAACGTTTTTCCTAAATTGAACTCATGTCGATTTATGATTACTATGGTGTTGGCCATTCCGTTATTACTACTTTCAAACAAGGCAGCTTCAAAATAATGTTCTCTTAAAAGCGCAGTCTTTGTTTCTTCCCAACCCACAATCGCGCCATCTTGGGGCACCACTTTTTCCCTATCTCCGAATACAATTTTCATAATATCTAAACGCCTTTTACTGTCAGGATCAACATAAGTCACTCGATAGTCTGGATCCCAAGCTTCCCACGACTCTGTTTCAGGGTTAAACACTTCCAGCAAACGATGCCCTTTGACTTCTTGGTAATCATCTGAGAAGACCTGGACAAGCCGCGAAAAGATCCCAAAACGGGTCAAAATTTCCCTCATTGCATAGCTACGCGGACCACAGGATAAATGCGGCTTTTCACTATCATCACCTTCATATGCTAATAGAAGTTTATTAATTACAACAGGGATATCGAAAGCATATTTACGATGCTCCTCATCAATAAGGTGCACGGAATTATTGTGAACGAATTCCATTGTTCTTCTTATTATCTCAGTAGGTGTAGCTCTATCATGGTCAACTATTTCTTTGCTCCTGTCTAGGCTATTCAAATATTGCTTTTTTTCTAAAGCAAGCCTCTGAGAGTTGCTCAATAACCTTTTATATTTTCCATTTTCTTCGGCTAACCTGAATATCTGGAGCACAGCAACACTAACAAACAAAACGGTCAAAATTGCCAAGAAAATATTTCTTCTATTCATCATATCAACAATTCAGAACAGAAAGGGTTTAGCGTTCTGGATCAACTAGATAAATATACATTTTTTGAGGAGCTTCGTCAATATTAAGGATTATAGACATTAATGTTATTTTATTGAAATGATTTAATCTTAATTATATTTATTTATATCGAATATATGAAGTATGTAATTTCGTGCTCTATCATACACCGAATTTTACTCCCCTGAGAACGAATGCGCTATTGGATGGTATGATTCTGACCAGGCCACGGCCCGGCCCATAAAGAATCCCACGCTCTCGGCGAAGGACGCAAAGGCCCCGTTTCTTAAAGATGCTGAATTGCTCCCATGACAATCTTCCCTGTTTTTGAGCCTTCAGCAGGTCATAAGCTCTCTTGAGGGTTCTCCAAATCCGCCTTCCAACTTTTCTGTCTTCTTTCACTCAGCATTTTGCCGCTCAAGAAATACGCGGATGACAAAAAAAGATCCAAAAGGGCTGTTGATATTGCAACCCCCTGCACACCAAACATTTCTATAAACATGACATTCAAGATTACATTCACAAAAACGGATAAGACGCCCATTACAGCGAGCAATCTAAATTGTCGTAACACCATGAAGCCTCTGCCCAACGCCCCAGTGATAAGCAAGAATGGCGTGCCCAATATGTACCATACCATCAACCTGTGAATAGTATTCAAGAGACCTGAGTCAAATTTTTTCACGGTGAAAACCAGGGGTATCCAGTATGGCTGACTCAAGATCAAAACGCCTCCCATGATTAATCCGCAAAGACCCAATCTCCAGGCATAACGGGTGACTTGATTCCACGAAAGTTCTTGCACATACTTCCTGGACCAATCACCAAGCAAGATCGTCAGCGTCCCGCTCAACAGTAAAACAGGCATCCCCCTAAGCCGAGCCGCATACTCAACCAGCGTTGCATCCCCCGCTCCCAATCGACCCACCATAACAAGGTCGATATAAGGATTGAGGGCCGAGGCGCTTATCATCAAAGCCATCCATCCTATTGCTTCAAAATATTTTTTAAAAGGGCTGATTTCGATCGGCCTTAGAAGCCTGAAGGAGATACCATTGGACCCCTTAGCTCCCATTAAGACCAGGAAACGCAATAATTCTCCGATTAGGTATGCAATGCCAACCCAGGTAATCCCGTTGCAGAATGGCAACAATAGAATAGGAACCACCCCAAGCGTTCTCCAAGAGATATGGGTAATTGGCCAAAAATAACGCCCTGAGGATTGAAGCAGGCTACAGTGTAGGGCTGAAAAAAAGGCAAGCGGCGGTTGCAAAAAAAGAATAACAGAGAGAAAGATCGTATGACCGTAGCTGAAAGAAGAAGAAAAACCAAATAGGCCGGGGAGATAGAGGGAAAAAGGCACTCCTATTAATTGGAGCAGCAATGTTCCTGTAAGTCCAAAGAAAATGCATGTCTGCCAGAATCTTTCCCGCTCTTTTTCGGAAAGGAGCGGCCAGGTAGGTACCAGTGCGAATTCCAAACTAAAAAAGATTGTACTGACAAAAAAATAGACGAACCCATAAACAAAAAAAAACCAGTCGGTCTCCCCCGAGGCTCCGAGCTTATTCACAATCAGCCAAAAGAGTAAGAAATTAAACAGCCGACTGAAAATATTGAGAAGGTTGTATGAAAGATGCTTTTCCATTAGCTCCCATGCAATGAGAACGTATCCGAGAAAGCTCCAACGAACCTATCCACTGAACAATGGTCTTTGATCCATTTCCATGATTGATAACAGAGTTCCTTATATCGCCTCTTATGAGACTTTATCTCGATCATGAATCTTGCTAGCTCCTCAGGATCCCTATTACTGAATAAGGGGGGTATCTTGTCATAAAAAGGGACTTCTCCGAATTGATTACCACAATAGGATGCACAAATACTTCCATTTGCTAATGGCTCTAAAACGGCATAGGTGATAACCGGAGTCCCGAACTGCCCAAAACAAATCGTTGCACCTTGATAAAAGTGTTGGATTTCATCTCTACTTCTTTGCTCAATCCATACCACATATTTGCTTATCCCCAATTTTCCTGCCAGAACCTTAGATCCTTCAACGTCAGATCCCTTTTCTACCAGGACCAGTTTGGCACCATAATCCTTTGTCATGGACAGGTACCTTTCGAAGCTCTTGATGATTATGTCATTTCCCTTATTATCCGACTGATCTTTGAACGGTCCCGACCACTCGTGCCTCGCTGAGGAAAAAAAGAAATGTTGTGCGGAAATCTCCCTGCAGATTCGACTTTTGCTTTTTTCTCTCTCTTGGGTAAGCAGATCATAATCAAGGATCTCAATGAGATGCGGCAAAAAAAACAGGTCTTTTGCTCGGCAAATCCGATTCAGGCTATTTAGTTGATAGGGGGCGATCATGATCGAGCTGGAATATCGTATGGATTTCCGTGCATTCGGTCGAATCACAAGCATGAAAGGGAAATACATGAGACCCCTGATCCAGAAGGGGTATTTAGAGGGGAAAACGGGGCGAAAACAGTGCCTATCCAGATCAGAACCATAGCTCCAATACCTGTATCGAATGCCTGCCCGATAAAGAAGATATGCTTTTATACCTGTTGCCAGACAATGGGTGATATCATATTGCCTCCTGATCTCACTTAATTGTTTGGCAATTTTCGTAGGCAAAAAAAGGATCTGATCGGCTTTATGGGACAGACTAAAGAATCCCCGAAACTGGGCGGATAAGTTCCAATCCTCTTGCCCGCTGCCATAGTGGAACTCGGTAGAATCATGACCCGAAACCTTACCCGACAAAGAAATATAATAGGTCTTTATCCCACATTCATTTAGGGTCCTTGCCATCGCAAATGGAAGGCCCCCAATTTCCGCAGAACAGAATATCAGACAACTCATTTTTTCCTTCCAATAAAAGAGAAGGAATTGGCTGTCATCCTGTGATCTTCTGAATTCTTAACGAGGACATCCAGATACTTGAATAAGCTTGAAGGATAGGCCATCAGCATAAGCCACAGCTCCTTTAGTATCTTAGTTGGAAGAAACTGTCTAAAATAGAACAAGAAAAATACGGAGAAAAACGAACCGCCTCCGGAACTGACTTCGCTGTGAACCACATCGAAATTTTCTTCATCAAACAACGACCCTATACCTTTGTCTGTAAATCTAAAATAATCCTCTTCGTCATGGATAATATTCAGAAAGGGCAATTCTAGAACGACATGCCCCCCTGCTTTTAGGACTCTCGTAATCTCCTGTGAGACAACCCAAGGTTTTCTGACATGCTCCAGCACCGCTATGCTGTACACGATATCCACACTCTCATTTCCGAACGGCAACAAATGTGCGTCCGCTACCACGTGAACATTCGGTTTGGAGGAATCAATTTCCACGTTTATGCTTCTTGTGTTCTCAGATAGATAATGATCAAAGGTACCTACGCCTGAACCAAGATTAATGACCGTTTTACCTGCTCCATTGCGATTCATCCATTCGAACAATTCAAGGTTCCTGAACCTCGTAAATTTGGGTTTGGGCAAATAGGAATACAACCTATTTCTTCTGCTTTGTGTCATGAGAAGATTAGCTTCCAATACTTAAATCGACATCGACAGGCGCATTAATTCCTTCTCAGCCAAAACCCGAAGGTGCTCTTTTTGCACCTATGAAGACACCTTACTTAAACAAGCCCTTAGACTGTCCACAACCGTTTCTATTGCCTCATCTCCGAGGTCTGGATAGAATGGCAGAGAGATGGTTCGTTCACCAAAAGCCTTCGCGTTTGGGAAATCATCTGGCCCATAATCAAGATGCTTTCTAAACCACGTCAACGTGTGAATAGCCCTGTAGTTGACCGCAACGCCAATTCCCTGGGTCCCCAAGCATCGCAGAAGACGGTCGCGTACGCGACTGGGCACCAAAATTGTGAACAGGTGATGGGCACACTTACCACGGATTTCCGGGATTCCGATATCCTCTACTCCTTCGAGTAACTCGCGATATTTTTTGTATATACGGTGCCGTTTTTCCCACTGATCAGGTAACCGATCCAATTGGTCTAAAAGAAGCGCAGCGTGAATATCATCCAGATTGTATTTCCAACCCAGCTCTAACATGTCCCAATGTTGATATGGTCCATGGTGCCGATCACTGGCCTCCTTACTCATGCCGTGTTGCCGTTGGATCCGCACCTTCTCTGCCAACTCCCTGCTGTTCGTCGCTAAGGCTCCACCCTCCCCACAGGTCAAGTTTTTTGTGGCATAAAAGCTATAACATACGGCATCGGAGACTTGGCCTGGATGGATTTCGTCTCGTTCCCCCTCAATGCAGTGAGCTGCATCCTCGATAAGAAAAAGATTGTGCCGATCGGCAACAGAGCGCAAGGCTCGCATATCAGTCATGGTTCCATAAAGATGAACAGGTAGGATCGCTTTTGTCCTCGATGTGACGGAAGCCTCAACCTGATTTGCATCCATCAGGCCAGTTTCCATCTCAATGTCCACAAAGACCGGCCTTGCACCAGATTGCAAAATGCTCGTTGCAGTGGCGATGAAAGTCATCGGTGTTGTTATCACTTCACTTCCAGGTCCGACACCAAGTGTCTCAAGTGCCAAATGAATGGCTGCAGTACAAGAATTTAGCCCTATCGCATATCCCACTCTTGTAAAGTCTGAAAACTTCTTTTCAAATTCCGCACATACGGGCCCTGTTGTCAGGAAGACAGAGCGCAGGACCTTGATCGCATTGTTAATGTCTTCATTACTCAGGGAATGTTTATAAAACTCGACACGCATAAGACTTATTCCTGGCCTGCTCAGTGAAGTTCACGTTTCCCGCTCGCAGTTATTATGGGGATTTCTCTCATCCAAAGTTGCTTTTTCCACCAATCAGCGTTATTCCTATACCACTCGATCGTTCTTTGTAGACCCTCCATCCATCCTACTTTTGGTTTCCAACCCAAAACCCTCTCTATCTTGGACGTATCAGCAGTGTGTCGCATCACCTGGCCCGGCCGATCTCCTACCTTTATGATGCAGCCCATATCATTTGGACACATCATTGCCACTATATCCTGAGCAATAGACAATATAGAACGGTGTTGGCTTGACCCCACATTAAATACCTCTCCAACCACTTTCTCGGCAGGGGCATGGAGTATGAGATCTATTGCTCTACAGGTATCTTCCACGTGAATAAAATCCCTGGCCGATTGGCCGTCTCCATGTACTCTTAGCTTTTCTTTGAGTATGATACTCGTGATGAATCTAGGTACAACCTTCTCCAAATGTTGTCTGGGACCGTAGTTATTGAAGGGCCTAATGATGACCGCAGGAATGCCATAAGTCCTCCAGTAAGAGTGTACCAGTCTGTCAGCACCGGCTTTTGCTGCTGCATAGGGGCTCATGGGATTGAGTGGATGATCTTCATCCATTTTTTCCGATTCAGCAGTTCCATATACTTCCGAGGTGGAGATGTGGATGAATCTTTCAATCTGATTTCTATACTTGCAAATGGCGTTTGCAACGGCTTGAGTTCCCAGAACATCGGTCTTAAAAAACTGCGTATTGTCGTATATAGACCTGGTCACATGGGTTTCAGCCGCAAAATGCAAAACCATCTCGCTCTGCGCCATAAGGGTGTCCATTAACTCACCACTTGTGATATTACCATACCAGAAAACAAATCTCTCATTGTTCTCTTGCCAAATTGGCACAGGTAAGTTCTCCACGTCTCCCGCATAAGTGAGACAATCCACCACAATGATCCTGTAGTCTCGATAACTGTTAAAGATATGACGGGTAAATGCAGAACCAATAAAGCCAGCTCCGCCCGTAATCAAAATTGTCTTCATGCCCTCACCTCTTGATTAAACACTTGTCAAAATCTCCAAGCTGTCTTCACCACAGTTAAACATGAGATCAATAATTGAAAGATGTGACACAAAATCTCCATAAAGCTGGGGATATGTTGGATGGGTGTAATCCTGATATGTTATCAATATTTCGCTTTTTTCAAAAAGGCTGTGATCAATGTAGTTACGTCCTGCTGAGCCTTCATAAAAACCTGTGCCATTGAACGCTTTGATGACGTCGATAAGGCGCTGAGTGCCAGATCCATAAACGCCCAATTCGGATGCAAATGCAATCTCTGTTGATATCCCTAGCTCTTTTGCAATCCAGCCAATCAATTCCACATTCAGTTCATTCAACTTTTCCCAAGATCTATTTAACCTATCAAATAGGTTATCCGCGTATTTTGCAAAAAAGGGTGCTTTCGAATAGTTCTGCGTTATTGTTTTGATTTGCTTCTTCTGCCAGGGGACACCTGTGTTAATTTGCACATCTTTTATAAGCTGTGAGCCCAGCCCTTTTTGCAGGACTGGGACAGTGATCCATTGTGGGCCGTTCGCCGTCTTGATCCGATTGCGGTTCCGCCAACTGCCTTTCTCAAACTGGACATCATCATAAAGTACAAAAACATCAGACCGATGGAGCTGTTCAAAAAAGCCCAACCACGGCAAGAAGCTTGGTTGTAAGATGCCGATTGTTTTTCTGTCTGTGGATGCGTCCATTTTCCACTAAGTCCTTTGCGTCACCCATTCAAAGGACAACCCACGCGGGTAGCAGTCGGGGAGAAGTGTTCATAGCCAGCCCATGTACCCAAGTCCAACGGGGTTCCGTCCAGTTCCAGTGCATAGTTTTTGTAACTCTTGAACAGCGCTTCAAAGGTAAACAGAAGATCAACTTCGCCGGTTGCAGGATTCAGGAAATCTTTGTGGAAAAACCGTAAAGTCCCAGATGGGAAAAAGGTCCGGCCAAAACCCATCAGTATGTTACGCGATTCATCACTCGCTTCCTTCTGAAACCCGACAAGCTCCCAAATTTTTTCATTGCGATGCTTTAGTGCAAACTCCCTTGCCCCTGGGAAAAATGCTCTCTCCTGCCCACAAACATGGACCACGCTGCTCCACACGCCGGCAAAATCCTCCCTTGCCGCCTCAAGTAATTGAAGTGTGGCCGGGATTTGTGAAATCAGAAACTGGTCTGGGATTACCATCAAGAAGGGTGAGTCGTCGAGGAAGCCTTGTGCTTCATAGATAGCATTTCCCAGGCCAAGAGGTTTGTCTTGGAAGATAAAGTGTAGTTTTACTTTTCCCAACGCTTTCCCGATATCCTCAAAGGGGGGATCAGACAATGTTCTCAAGGCTTCAAAGTAGCTCTTGATGACTTCCTTGCCTTTCCGGATAACGATCCCGATATCCTTAATGTGGGAGGCCATCACCTCCTCAACGGCCCATTGTATAAGCGGTTTCCGATTCATAGGGAATAACTCCTTAGGGAGAACCAAAGACAGGGGGTGGAAGCGCTTTCCTAAACCCGCCGCGGGTATTAGAGCCTTGATTGGCCTACTTTCTGCTTTCCTCTTTTCCTCTGGCTTTTTCTGCATCTCTGAGAATCTTCCAATAATTGTACTGCCACGAACGGTACTGCCAGTCGGGGCACTGACTGCAAATGGCTATTTCATGCCCTTTGCCACTGAGATGTTTCTTTCGGAAATATTCAAATTCAGGGCCGTTCCAAATCTCTTTGATGGACCTTTCCATCACGTTTGCGAATCTTTCATTGAAGCCTATATCTTCTCCGCACAATGTCACATCACCCCTCGAATCCACATTGAGCCGTTCAAAGAGCCAAGGGCAGGGGACGCGATCTTCCGGTGGAAGGTACGGTGTGGCGTCTGCAGACTTATCCTCATTGTAACCCCAGGTGAGGTATTTTCTCACCTGAACCTTGTCGACAACCTTGGACCAGTATTCTTCTGCCGCACGGACGTCCACCCCTTTTTGATTGATAACGCTGGCTATGATCTTGGTCACCCTGCCTTCCCTCTCGCGGATTTCGCGAGCAAGCCTCACGTTTCGATTCAGCCTCTCCCAGTCTAGGCCAGGGCGGACCCATGCATATGTTTCTTTATCAGCGGCGTCCACACTAAACTCGATGACATCTATTCCGGCTCGGATGAGCTCGGTCAGACTCTGCTCCGTGAACTTCGACCCATTTGTGATGAGGCCAATTTTCGCGCCTTTGGTCTTTGCATAAAGCATAAGCTCCACCGCTTGTGGATGAAGCATGGGCTCGCCACCACCCGATAGTCGGAGATATGCGCCGTAGGGTCCGCATTCATCGGCGATACGTATGAAAATATCCTCAGGCATCACCGTTGCATCCTTATACTGTGACCGAATGTCGGAATTGTTATATGGACAGTTGGGGCACTTGGCGTTACACACATAGACGAAAGACAAAACGATCATCATGGGAAATTCTTTTGCCTCTTCTCGCAAATCATACTTCTCTTGTTTATGTACGGTGTTTTTTGACATAACCCTTCCTAAGCTCTCTGGATTTTCGCCCCTTTTTAATACTGCCCCCCTAGAGCCTCTGAGAGGACAAATTCTGCATAACCAGACTGCCAATCGGAACATTCCCGGCACATATCAGGCAATTGATCGAACCTTCCATCGTTATGCATCGATCGGTATTTTTTCAGTGCGCCCTGCCATATCTCTTTTATGGTATGCGTGTTCACATCACCACATCTCACCCGGCAATGAACATCCACAGAACAGAGTGCCACCTGCCCATCTGCACAGATGTTTATGGTTCGCATGAGCCAGTAACACGGCTTTCGGCTCACTTCTTCATTCCTAGATAGATTAGTGGCCTCCACAAGGCCTGCCCAACTCACCTTGGGTCGAATTTTGATGTTGACCCCCCTTTTTTTCCAAAAGTCTTCAAACTCCTTCACTTCATGTTCGTTAATATCACTGACCACAAACTGGACAAACAGTTTCTGTTTCCCGTTTCCATGTTTAGCCAACAGGTCCCTGTATACAAGGACGTTGTTCACTGCTTTCTTGAAATCGCCCCCGACTCTTATCTTGTCATACGTCTGTGCTGTTGAGGCATCCACACCCACATACATGGCATCAAGCCCTGCCTGAATAACGGCTTGGGCTCGTTTTTCAGACATCATAACCCCGTTTGAGTTAAGAACGACATCATTGAGACCCCTTTCTTTTGCATATCTGATCCTTTTGGCCATATCCCGACACATGAAGGGCTCCCCGAAAAAGATCTCCCAAACTCTAGCGTTGGGATTCTCAATGGCGATTTCGTCAATCAGCTCTTTGTAAAGCCCAAGATCCATGATCTGAACCTTACGGTATTCTTTCATGTTCTTGTGGTCGCACATGGAGCAACGAAGATTACAAGCATTGCAATTATCAATTAGAATGACCTCCGGAAAATCAACGGCTTCCTGTGTGCGATCGGCCTTGGATATGTTGCTTTTGTACCCCATACGAGCTCCTATCCCAATATGCCCACTCCAGGATACGGTGTTAGACCCCTTACAAGGTTGTTTCTCCTGAATTGGCCAGATTTAAGCAAGGTAAGACCTTTCCGGGAACTGACTTTTGGGAAATAGTTCCCTTCCACTCTGTCTTGAGCCTTAGCTTTTAACTCACCATTTAAGTATTTGGTAAGAAATGGTCCTAGCATCTCACCTGAAAGTTTTGCTAATTTCTTCCGAAGTTCTCCGTCGACCGAGCTACCTATTGAAGTCTTCTTCTGTAATAGAATGCCACCCATGTCGAACTCCTCAGTCATCAAATGAAAGGTGACACCCGTCTCATATTCGCCATGAATGATCGCCCAGTTAGTCGGAGTAGGTCCGCGATACTTTGGAAGCAGGGAGGGGTGAATATTTATGGTTCCCAATTTGGGAATAGACCTCATCTCTTTTGGAATTTTCTGGTCAAAGGTTGCGACTAAGCTCATATTCGGCCTAAATTCACTCAGGGCTTCATGGGCCTCCCAAGAGGTCATTCTTTGATCTATCTCCATTCTAACGCCATTTCTTTTGCATAACTCCACAAGTTGCTCACAATCGTAGTATGGGAATTTGCCCTTCTCTTTCCGAGTAAACACCAAGAGATCTTTTATAAGAGGAATCCTGAGTGATTCCTTCAAAACGCTATTTCCAAATCCTGTTAAGGCAAACAGACACAATCTCATTGTTTAACTAGTCCCTCCAACCATATTTTGAAGCAGACCAGGTTCCAGATCTTGGCATCCAGACCTTCCTCTCCAGCCTCAAATCTCCTTTTTAGCCTCTCGACATACGTCCGGTTAAAAACCTCTTCGGGCAGAGAATCCAAATATCTTGTCACCCACCCCTTTAGAGCCGTATGCATCCAAGAGTAGATAGGCTGCACAAACCCCTCTTTAGGTCTCTCCACGAGATCCTGTGGGAGCAACCTCTCCATAGTCTTTTTGTGAATGTATTTTACGATGCCATTCCTTATTTTGAATTTTCCAGGCAACCTATTGGAAAATTCAATGATTCTGTAATCAAGATATGGCACCCTTACCTCAATGGAGTGTGCCATGGAGAGGCGATCCACAAAGGGCAGCACTTGATTCGGCAGAAGCTCCCTCTGATCGATCTCGAGACTCTTGTTTAGGATATCCTTCGCTGTCAGCTGTGCCTCAATCTCAGTGTAAATATCTTTGATTTTCGGATAACCGCACGCATGAAGAAATGCTTTCGTAAGAAGCTCACCTCTCTCAGCGTGATCGAATACGGAGAGCCTAGCGCGCCAATCAGATATCTTGTTGGAGGCAATTCTTTTTAGGAAAGGGAACTGCTCAGGACTGTCAAATGGTTTGAGTGCGTCTCTATCTTCTCGATCCAGATCCTCCCAATCTTTTTTGCCACCCCCTGCAAGAGACAAAAAATTTTCAATCGGGAAGGCCAATCGATGGGATAAATAACTACCGAAAAGCTCATCAGCGCCATCGCCTGATAGAGCTACCTTCACATGGCTCTTTATAAGAATGGAGATGAAAAAGGTGGAAACCACCCCTGAAAATGGCTCATCGAAGGCAAGCATTATTTCCGGCATCTGCTCAGAGAATTCCTTGGCGGAAATGATATATTCATGGTGCTCTGTGCCCAACTTTTCGGACATATTTCTGGAATATATGATGTCCTGGGCCTTGCCAAAAAATTGGCCTTCAGGCTTATCTTCGTATCCAAGGCAGAACGTCTTCACCGGTTTAGACTGTTGTTGACTCATGATTGCAACCACTGAGCTTGAATCAACCCCTCCGGACAGATATGCACCATACGGGACATCACACTGCATCCTTATCTTCACAGCATCTTCAAGGAGTTCCAGGAGATGTTCCGCTGCTTCTTCCTCTGATATGTCGTTAAAAGGAGACCCGAAATCCAATTGCCAGTAAGGCCGTATCTGAATTTTTCCTCGTTCCCAGGTCAAAACATGGCCAGGCAAAAGTTGTTTAATATCAGCAAAAGCGGTTCTCGGGGCACTGATGTTCTTCAGGCCAAAGTAGTGATATAGGGCTTGGTAGTCCAAGCTGTTTGAAACGGCCGGGTGTTTGAGCAGCGCTTTTATTTCGGAACCAAAAACTATCTTTCCATTCTTAGTCGCGTAGTAAAGTGGTTTTTTTCCGATTCTATCACGATAAAGGAGAAGCTTTTCTACTCGAGAGTCCCAAATGGCTATTCCAAACATCCCATTAACCAGCCTAGGCCAATCTTTCCCATGTTCTTCA
>SMTZ1_10004885_pt1 | contig 13451 bp, 13 predicted proteins | sample DeeMarSWOR136_30_FD_25667 | JGI IMG/M metagenome (IMG submission 25667) | reverse complement strand
TAAAAATCCAATTTTAGGATTTCCGCTCGCAATTTCTACAGGTTACTTAATTATTTATATCAGAAAAATTAAAAACAAGATTTTGTTGTAGAATTTTAGTTTATAATATTATGAATCAATGCCATCCTTTATTCAAAAATTTATTTCAGAAAACATAATATATTCATTGCTACTGCTTTCTACTTGTATTTTAAAATAGGAAAAATTGAGGATTGGAAGAAAACACTCTCTTACGATAAAATAATACAGGTAAATGAACTAATAGATGATATTTTAAGGTTTCAATGACGAAAAGGCATATAACAATAATTATCTTATTTTTAATCATGGAAACACTTTATAATATAGAAGAAAATGAATAAGTGCGTTTAGTAGATAAAGCTAAAATTGATGTTCTAAAGCACTATAAACAAAATCCCAATAATGATGAAGAAATTAACGAATATATTGAATTCTCTATGGAAAATTATGGAATCAATGAGATCTTAAAAAAGATACATGGAAACAATGATGAATTATACAATTACGACAGAAAAAAAATAATGAGAATTTTTTCTCATTATTTTAAATATAAAAAGAATTATTTCTTATTTTTTTCTAAAGAGCTTAAAACGATATACTTCGCATTCGCATAGATAGAAATTCCTATGAAACTTAGAATTACTATTGTCACTAAAATGTTCGATATGGCCGCCATATTTATTATAAAAGCTATGATTAAGCAAAACATTCCTAAAACCAAAAAATTTTCTTTCCTGTTAACCACTTTTTTTCACCCCCTAATTATTAAATTTTTTTTTGGGTTATCCCCAAAAACCTCAATATAAATATGATATTAATTAGGTATCTATATAGACTATATAGATTTAATGAAAAGTGAACTAATAGAATAAATTTTTAAGTTTAATTATATAGAAACCATTTTATAACCATCCCTTCAATAATACAAAAACAACTTAGTTTCTCTTATTTAGATTTTTTACCATTCTATAAATAGAAAAGTTCATTAAATTCTGTTATTAAATAATACATAATAGTAATTGAAATTATCAGATGATTAAAGTTCATACTTTTAATAAATAATTAAGAGAAAGTAAATGAAATGATTATTTGGATTTTAGACAGTGAATCTGGTATAAAGTTATTGTACAAATCTTTTTTAAAGACTGATGCTGATGAGGACATTGTTTCAGGTTTTTTAAGTGCCTTTCACCATTTTTCTGTAATAGAATTTAAGCAAACCCTAGATTCAATCGAAATGGGAGGTCTGAGATGGATTTACATTATTGAACCAAAATATAATTTATTATTTGTAGCAGCTGATACCAAAAATGTAAAAACAGAGAATTTAATGGGAAGGTTGAATGTAATAAAAAAAGCATTTATTGAAGAATATCATGAGGTTCTTGGTAAATGGGAAGGCAATACGACTATATTTTCACCGTTTTCTAATGTAATTGAAGATTATTATAATCAGTGGGGAGAAGTAGAAACATTAACACATGTTGCAGATTTTTTTGATATTTTGGGAGTTTATCAGCAGATTCTGATTATGCTAAGAAATATTATAGAAGGCAAGATGTATTCTAAATCAAAAATAAGTATCTTAAATCGTATTGCAAAAATATACAATTCTTTAAAGAGTAAAGAAGAATTCAAAAATCAAGAAGAATTGAAGAATATATCATTCTCAAAGGATTCTTGGTTTAATATAATTGATATAAATTTAATTAAATGCGATCCAAAATTAGTAATAAAATATTTAAACGTTATTATTGAAGGGATTGTCAATACTTTAAAGGAAATAAAAGGAAAAAACTTATGCTTCAAGTATTTTAGTGAAGAAAAAGTCTATGCATATATATTTAATAATATGAAACTATTAAAAGATTTAAATCTGGATAAATTTTTATTAGAACTTTTTCTAATGTTGTAAATATTTAAATAAATTAGTTCTTCGTAAATTAATGATCAAAAATCTCTACTTTTAATTTTTTTAGTTTTCCGAAAAGAGTGATTATAGATTTGACTGCTGCAGCGTCAGGATTATAATCTAACGGAGAAGTGCCATTCAAATCCGCTTGTCCTATTTCAGAATCATAAGGAATTGAGTGGAATAAGGGCACTTCCCAATCCTTAATTCTTTCATTAATGATATCTTTTTGAGAATCATCAATCACCTTATTTGCAATTAAAAAAATATTAATTATTCCTAATTTTTTTGATAATTTGATTATTTTGGAGCAAAGATCTAGAGATTTCTGAGAAGGTTCAGTTATAACGAGCATCACATCAATGCCTTTAGCGGTTCCACGTCCTAGATGTTCAAGTCCAGCTTCAAAATCCACTATAATAACTTCGTCCCTTTTTACCAAAAGATTGTATAATAGAGTTCTAATTAGAGCATTCTCAGGACAGAGACATCCAGTAGCAGGTTCTTCTATACCTCCTAAGACTAGTAATTGCAGACCATTAGGTCCTGAAACTTTATATCTATCAGGAATATCAGAAACTTCTGGATTGATATTATATACTCCTGCACCAGCTCCTTTTACAGTGGTTCGTTCTTCAATCATCTGTTTCATTTCAGAAATTGGAACAATTTTGGACTTTACTTCCTCATCAATTCCTAAAGTATAACTCAGATTCATCGCAGAGTCATTATCAATTGCTAACACTTTAAAATCATCTAAGGCAAATAGTCTTGCTAACGTTCCCGCCACTAATGTTTTTCCTACGCCTCCTTTTCCAGCTACAGCGATTTTCATAGTTAAAATAAAATATTATTTGAATTCAATTAAATCTTTAGTTTAGTATTCGTAATATTCTATGATGGATTATTTAAATTTAATAAGAAATTTTATTAAATTTTTATAAGGTATTAGTTTCGCGGATATATATCATTATTTTTCAGTCTCATGGAAGGTGATTAACTCATAAACTCAAAATTTTGCGAGATTCATAATTTTAAATATGAATATTTATGCCCTAAATGCGTTAAACCTTATTTACGAGAGACAAAATTTAAATCTTTAAGAGAGATTCGAGATTATCAAGAGAGTAGAGCCAAGATGGTAATAAATTATGATAAATCTAAAGAAATCTCTAGCATAGGGTTTTTAAAAATAAAAATTATAGAAGATAATGCTTATTCAGGCGGTTTAATTTTTACTATCAAAGAGAAAAAAATACTAGAATATAAATTTAGAATAAATCAAATTAGAATTCCAAAATATTTTCCAACCATCTTATTTTTAAATCAAACGGAAAATTATTTAAACTTGATAAAAGATTTCTCAATTAACCCTGACTGCTATATTCTGAACTCTAGTGGTCAAATCCATCCATATTTTTTCGGAGCAGCTTGTGATTTCGGATTGAATATTAGCAAACCTGTTGTAGGATATACTAACAAATTGTTATTCGGTGAAAAAAGAGAAAATGATGAAATATTAGAGATCCCTAAAATTTATCAAAACGATCAACTAATTGGATATGCAATTCCAAAACCTAATTCTAAGAAGTATTACTTCATATCTGTTGGTAATAATATCTCTCTCCAAACCGCGAGGGATTTATTTTTAAAAATAGATTTAACTATTATAAAGATTTTAGATAGAGAACTGAATGAATTTATCAAAAACAGTAAGGGGTAGATTAATCATTTCTTCCCATACTTTGCATTCTTTTTGAGATTACCATCATTTTATTGAATATTTTTTCGTTTTCTTGTAGGCTTTTACATGCTATTAATTGTTCATTCAAAATTTTTATTTTCATTGTTAAATCGGTAAATTCCTCAGGTGGTTCAAGTTGATAATAGCAAATTCTCTCTCCTTTATCATTTAATTCAATAAAAACCCATTTACCCTCTTCTTGAGACCAATTCCATCTATTTGGTGTCAATTGTCGAGCCATATCTCAACCTATTCTCATCGAGATTAAAAAATTAAGCACTGAAGTGCTAAACTATAATTAACCTTGTTATTAAATATAAAATTATTCTATTAATTTTAAATATTTTTTTTGATAAAGATATTAACCTATTATTATAAAAAAAGTGCTAACTTTAACTAGTTATTTTTGAAATTAACTCATCTGCTGCATCTCGAACATCAACATCTTTATCCTTTTGAAGTTCTTTTAAAATTTCCGTTGCTTCCAAATCTTTAAATTTTTTTAGTGCTCGAATAAGATATAATTTAATTATCCAATCGTTATCACATATTAACTCTTTAAATGCATTTAAAACTTTAGGTCCTTGAATTAAACTTAAAATCTTTATCGCACTTGCACGTTCTTCCCGGTTTTTAGAAAATAATCTTTTTATAAGTAAGTCTTCTATTAAACTCTTATTTTGAGGCTCTAATAATTTATATATTTTTATAAAAAGATTAGGGGTTGATTGGATTGGAGTTATTTCCTCTTCATATCGAAGTGGTGATTTAATATAACTTTTTTGTGTTAAAATTTCTTCTTGTGACTTTAGTTCAACTATTAAGTCGCTTAGTTTCTTATTCGCATCTTCTATCTTTAATAATTTATGATTGAGCGATTCTAATTCTTCATTTTTCTTAGCTAATTGATTAATGTAATCCTGATTTTTATCATCATCAGACTCTAATAATGAATCTATCTTATTTTGGTATTCACTGTTTTCTCGTTTTAAATTTTCAATAACAGATAAATTAGTTCGAACAATGCTTACTAATTCTTTATTTTCGTCTTCTAGGTTTAAGTATTTTTCATTTAATTCTCTAATACTATCTGAACTCTCGCTAATTATTGCTTTAGTTTCAAATGATTTTTTAGTTTCTTCTAATTTTTGCTGCAAAAAATTTACTTTTTCTTGTAAATTCTGATTTTGATTTATTAGATTCTGATTTTTTTCTTTTTCGAATTCTAAATCAGTAATATATTGCTTTTTTAAGTGATTTGCTTCTTGGAGGAAAGTTTTACTTTCTGCAATTTCTGATTTTAGTGATTCAATTTGAACATTATTAAGCCCATTTTCTTCAGTTAATTGAAAAACAAGTCTTTTAGTATCAATTAATTCTTGATTAACCTGTGCAAAATTGTCATTTTGCATATTATTAATAGTATCTTGCAAGTCCTGTACTTTTTTTTCTAAATTTTCGATTTCAAGACGGGCGGTTTCATTTTCATCAGTTAATTGCACAATTGTTTTGTTTGCATAGATTAATTCTTCAGTTTCTTCTTTATATTCTACATTATTTTCTAATTCTGAAGTTACGTCTTCTAATGTTTGTGTTAGAATTTCAATATCCTTATCTTTTTTTACTAATTCTTCTCGTTGGGAAACAACTAAATCTTTTAAGATTTGAATATCTTCAGGAAGCGTTGGTTCCTCAAAATTAGATATTTTTGCATTTTGGTTCTGAATTATTCTTTTTTGTTCTTTTATTATAAAATTTAATCGTTGTACTTCTTCCTTTAAATAGCGAATAATGGTTTCTAAATCAGAATGTGCTCTATTTGCTGAATCGATAGAATCGATTAAATCTTTTAAATCTTTACTCATAACTAAAACCACAACTTATATTAAAATTATATTTATTCAAAATAATTACAAAAATTAACTATTTTAAATTTATATATAATTGCTAATTTCGGAGATTGATAATAAAATTTTATAATATATGTATGCTCTAATCTTAATTTTTTATTAAGCAGAGAATGAAATCCTTTTATGCATTATATTAAGCCCTATTATAGCCGATATTGTAAATAGAAATCTTTAAAAATATGTTTTATATTTATTTCAATAGATAAAATTGGCTATATATAAAAACAACCTATAAAAATCAAGGCGGTTTAATATGACAGATGTAGGATTGATTACTTCATATAAAGGAAAAGAAGATGATAACGATGATGATGAGGATTGGGATGAGGAAGATGACTGGGAAGATTATGAAGATGAAGATAATTATAATGATGGAGAATGGGATGATTGGGACGATAGTGATTTTTATGACGATGATGATGAATCTGATAGCGACGTAGATTTTAATGATTATGATGAATAATAAAAATATTCTGTTAGTATAAATAAAGCTTCAATTAGCAATAGATTAATTCAGATAATAAAAAAAAATATGGTTTTTATTATAAAATTTTAATTTCTATAATTTGATCTCCTTTTATAATACTATTAACGACTTTTTGATCTTCTGGTCCTAATACTTCTCCAAATATAGTATGATTATTATTTAAATGAGGAGTGGGGACATGTGTGATAAAAAATTGAGAGCCATTGCTATTTGGTCCTGAATTTGCCATTGCTAATAAACCTGGTTTATTAAATGTTCTCCCTGATTGAAATTCATCCACGAAAGGATATGAAATATCTTTTCCCTTAAAAATAAAGGAGTTGATTCCTTTGTATTTTGGACCATAATATCCACTTCCTCCCGGACACCCCCCTTGAATCATAAAATTATTAATGACTCTATGAAAAATTAATCCGTTATAAAAACCCTTTTGGATTAGAAATAGAAAGCTCGCAACGGTCATAGGCGCATCTTCGTCGAATAAATTAATATTTATATCTCCTTTATTAGTTAAAATTACAACATGTGTCATAATAGTAGTTTAGTTATTCACTTTTAATAATCCTTTTTAAAAAGTTCTTAAAGAATAGAATTTATATCATATTATTCAAAAAAAAAAATAAATTACTTCTTAAAAATTTTTAAATTGTATACTAAAAATTAAAAAATCATTACAACAATGACTGCGAGGCGTGAACTTTCTTTCTTTTTTAACCCAACAAGTATAGCAATTATTGGTGCCAGTGCTACTCCTGGTAAAGTTGGAACAAATGTTTTAAAAAATGTAATTGACTCCGGATATTCGGGTAAAATTTATCCTATAAACCCAACAATTACAAAAATTAATGGTATAAAGGTTTACAAGAGCATATTAGATGTTCCTGAAGAAACAATTGATGTTGCTATTTTTGTTATCCCCGCAAAATATGTTATATCTACTGCTGAAGAATGTGGAAAGAAAAATGTAAAGGGATTAGTCATTATCTCTGCAGGATTTAAAGAAATAGGTGGAGAAGGAATTAAACGTGAAGAACAACTCAAAAATATAGCAAAAAAGTACAAAATGAGAATTATTGGTCCTAATTGTTTAGGTTTTATAAATGTTAATTATAATGGTTCATTTGCAGCTGAGACTCCCAAAAAGGGTAATATAGCAATGATTTCTCAATCAGGAGCAATGCTTACAGGAATGATGGATTTTTCAATGGAACAATCTTATGGATTTTCTTGTAATATAAGTTTGGGAAATAAAGCGGATTTAGATGAAGTAGATTTTATGGAATACCTCGCTGAAGATGAAAATACAAAAGTTATTTTATGCTATTTAGAAAGCATTGAAGATGGAGAAAAATTTTTAAAAGTAGTCCCAAAAGCAGCAAGAAAGAAACCAATAATAATATTAAAAGCAGGTGTTAGTGCAGCCGGCGCTAGAGCAGCATCAAGTCATACTGGAGCATTAGCAGGCTCCGATATTGCATATCAATTAGCATTTAACAAATGTGGGGTATTAAGAGCGATATCAATAGAAGATCTTTTTGATTTTGGTGAAATTTTTCTATATCAACCAATCCCACAAAAAAATTCTTTTGCCATAATAACGAATGCAGGTGGTCCTGGTATTGTGGCAACAGATGCCTTTGAAAGAGAGAAGTTAATTTTTGCCCAATTTTCAGAAAATATTTTACATCAATTAAGAGAAAATCTACCCTCTGAAGCAGCAATTTTTAACCCGATAGACATTATAGGAGATGCCTCTCCAGAAAGATATAAATTTACTATTGAAACTGTGTTCGGTTTAAACAATAAAAGTAATGGCAATTATGAAAAAGACGAAAGTAATGAAATTACAACCTTTGGTGCGTTAATTCTTATGAGCCCCCAAGCTCAAACAAAACCTATTGAAGTTGCAAATTTAATTTATCAAATTGCATCAAACGCATTAAAAGATAAACCAATAATTTGCTCTTTCATTGGTGAAAAATCTATAAAAGAAGCAAGAAATTTTTTAAAACAAAATCATATTCCTTGCTACGACTTTCCAGAGAGAGCCGCTCATTCATTAAAAGCATTAGTCGATCGTAATGAAATTTTAAAATCTACCCCTCTTGAAGATTTACAGATTCCCAAATTCACCGTTAATAAAAAAAAAGTTAGAGAAATTTTTAATGCTGCAAGAGCTGATGAACGTACTGTACTTTTAAGCCATGAAACTAGTGAAATTTTTAATTGTTATGGAATTAAATCACCATTATCGAAACTTGCAAAAACCCCACAAGAAGCAATGAATTTACAAAAAGAAATTGGAAAATCGGTAATGAAAATCGTAAGTCCACAAATAATACACAAAACGGATGTAGGAGGAATTATACTCGATATTAACACTCCTGAACAGGCTTTTGAAGCATATATTCAAATTATTGATAATTCTAAGAAATTTGGACCTCAAAATGCTAAAATCTATGGAGTTGAAATGCAGGAGATGATTGATTTCACAACGGAGAAAAAAGTAATAGAATTAATCATTGGCATGAGCAGAGATCCTCAATTTGGTCCCATGTTAATGTTTGGTTCAGGAGGGATTTACGCTAACTTTCTTAAAGATGTTAATTTTCAGTTAGCTTTTAAGTTCACTAGAGACGATGCTAAAAAGATGCTTAGCCAAACTAAAATATTTAGCCTTTTACAGGGTGTAAGAGGTGAGTCTACATCTGATATCGATGCTATTATAGAAGTAATGTGTCGTCTTTCACAATTAGTGAATGATTTTAACGAAATTGTAGAACTTGATATCAATCCTCTTTTATCATTTACGAAAGGATATTCTGCAGTCGATATAAAAATCACAATATCACGTGACTAAAATAATCAGAAAATATAAAAAATTAATAAAATTTTATAAAAATTGAATAAAAGGAAAATAAAATGGTTAAATCGATATATTTATGTTCTTTAAGTGAACATGTAGGGAAAAGTCTCCTTTCTATTGGAATATTACTCAAACTTCAAGAAGAAGGTAAAAAGGTAGCTTATTTCAAACCAATAGGAATACCTAGAGGAGCATTTTCCGATAAAGCAGATAGAGATGTAGGTTTTATTCAAAGTACTGTGTTTAAAACCACTTTACCCTATGATATCATTAGCCCTGTTTCTATACCCGATTGCTATTATGTAGATTTAATTGACGCTTCTAAGAAAGAAGATTATTTAACAACTATTAGAGAAGCCTATAATGAGTTAAGTAAGAATTATGATTATATTATTATTGAAGGAGCTCCAAGCATAAAAAAATATATTCGGGTAGGCTTGGATGATGTTACTATCGCTCAAGCTTTAAATATAAATGAATTGGTTTTTATCCAAACAGAATCTTCTGATAAATGTATTGATAACTTGTTTTTTGCCAAGAAATATTTTGAATTCAGAAAAATTAAAATAAAGGGAGTTATATTCAACAAGATTGATTATGAATATAAAGCGAGAGTAGAAGAACTAGAAGAAAATCATATTAAAAGATATCAAATCCCAATTATAGGATTAATAGGTAAATCTCTCGAATTACTTAGCCCTAGGGTTTCTGAAATCCAATTAGCAATTGGGGGAGAACTGATAAATGAACCAGCGAAAATTAGTCTTAATAATATGGTAGAAACTTATATTATCGCTGCCATGAATGTTCAAGCAGCCTTAAAATATTTAAGAGCAGTAAAAAAAGCAGTTGTCATTACAGGCGGAGATCGTACTGATGTTTCACTCGCTGCTCTCAATGAAAATGTTACCGCTCTAGTTTTAACTGGATATATTCATCCAGACGTAGCAGTTATCTCTGCAGCTAATGAAAAGAAAGTACCGATTATCCTGAGCCCCAGTGATACTTATACAACAATAAGAAATATGGAACGTGTAAAACCGGGAATTCAAGAGGAAGAAATTAAATTAGTATTAAATCTAGTTAAAGAACATTTAGATTGGGATCTCCTCTTAAAATAAAGAAAAAAAATGAATCGCTATCCTATTTAAAATATTACATTTATTACCATTTAGAACCACATTTGGGGCAAAATTGTGCTTCGCTAGGTAATTTTTCTCCACAATGAGCACAATATCTTATTTTACCTATCAATTGTCCTTCATTGGGTATTCCTTTTTCTTCCATTTGGATTAACTCAGATGGCTTTATCTGTGGGCTAATAGTTGTTTTTTCTCTAATCAAATTTTTCATATTCTCAATTTCTATCTCTAATGCTGATTCTTTAGACCTCTTTTTTGAAAATAAGAAAGTTAATACCCATAAAATTATCATTAACGGCAAAAAAAGTATCACCAGTAAAATAGAAAAGACAAAATTAAAAATATAACTGAGAGAGCCCCACATAGAACTAGATTGCATTGGAAAGATTCCTAACGTAAATAATAATGCAAATATAAATCCCCCTGTTACTATAATAGCAAAAGATAATGCGAGATAATATAACCAGTCTTTCTTAGTTTCTATTAAGTTATCTTCAGAATTCCTTGTTTTATTAAGAATATAATTTATTCTTACTTTATTTCCTGAAAGTTCTGATCCAATTATCGTGATTTTATCAGATAAACTTATTAACGGTTTTTTAGATGGTGAAAAACAATAATGTAGACTTCCTTGAGCATCTTCTAGCATAAATGCGATATTTCCCGATTCGGACTTTACAAATTGTTTTATATAGCCTTCTAAAATAATATTTCGTTCCGACATGGTGGGAAGAGTTAACTTTTTATAATTAAATTTTATTTTAAGTACTTTACAGTTAAATAATTTTATAATTTTTTGCTTTTCTAAATTTAAGAAAAATCTAATGGAAATTCAATTGTAAGGATAATTTGTTAATATGGGGTATTAATATCGTTATAGAGGCCTAAACAATTATGCTTTCTTTTTTCTTTTTAAATCCATGTTCATAAAGTTTCTCCGTGATTGGTTTCATCCCTGGACATTTACTCCAATCTCCTTTGAACTCACATTCTAAACAATCTTTTTTAATATGGTTACCTCTTATATAAGCAATTACTCCTACAACCATATTAACATCAAGTAAAAAAAAAATTTTCATTAAAATGTGAAAATAAGGAAAGAATATAATAAAAGTTACTTGGAATCCGGTTCCAATCCCTATTGATATTTTGGAAAGAATTTTTAAAACTTTATATCTTGTGAGTCCTAAGATGTTTAAGATTAAAGGAGTAAAAAATAAAAACGAGATATAAAATAAATTTATCAAATAATAAATACCTGTATTAACAAATAAAGAAGTTAAGATAAAAATTAATATCACTGTGGGGTAAAAGGTAAAACATCCAATACATAACCGATAACCTTTTAAATGATATACATGATTTGAGAATTGTTCGCAATTAGGATGATGTGATAATAAAATTGGTTTTATATCAGAAAAAAATAACCTGATTCTTGCAATCTTTTCTTTAATTTTGTTAAATAAGGTCATTATAGTAATATTTTTGAGATTATTCTTTTTTAAAGTTAATGTTATACCAATTTTTTAAAATTAAGTAATAATATAAAAAAAAAAGTTATTAGATTTTTAAATAACTCATTAATTTTTATCTAATCTCTGACTACGAGGTATATAATACAACCAATACAGCCTGTTAATATAACAATAACGAGCCATACAGCAGCATTCATATCTCTCTTTTTTGCATCTTTGTATACCCAAACACACAATAAGATGGCTACAACGTAATAGATAATAACCGGTATCAAAATCATGAGCCATAGACCAGCGAATAATCCACCAATATTAGGTATTGTAAATAACATTTTGATTTCCTTTTTATTTGTTTTTCTATTAAATAAAAATTTATTAAATTTGTTGTAAATAAAATGGTATTTCACTTATTTAAAGATAGAGATTTTTAATAAGTTATTTATTAAGGAAATAATATGAAATAACATATCAGTCAATAATTAATGATTTCTAGAGATCTCCTTCCAAAGAAATTACATAGTTGTATAATTATTTAATATTTTTTAAAAGAAGTTATTCTAAATATTTATATTATAACTGACGACAAAATTGTAGATGATTATTCAAAATACCTTTTTATAATAAAATATAACCTTGATAAAAACTTTTTTAAAGGATTACTTTATCTCTCTTACTATATGGATGGCCATTTAGACCTTAAAAGAAAGTTTTTACTATTTTTTACAGTTTTGATAATTCTTAGTAATCTCATTTTATTTATAATATTTTCAAATTCTAATATGATGCCAACCTATTTAGATGTGGATCGAAGAAATAATGGTAATACTTTTATTTGCACATTTAGCTTTTCCGAAGTAATTAATTATCCAAATAGAATTAGAAACCAGATACCCGTCGAGCCTAATAGCCAAAAACATAGAGTATTTGAAATTGATCAAGACGGAGATAAAATATGGGAATTATTTGGTTTAGCACAACCGCATGAAATTTTAGAGTTACCAAATGGACATATTTTAATAGCAGATACGGGCTATGATAGAGTTATAGAAATTGATTATCCTAATAAAAATATTGTTTGGGAATGGAAGCCAGGAACAATTAATTGGACAAAGGTTAATCTTGAATGGGATGCAAATCATTACTTCAATAATCCAATCGCCTTTGATTGGACTCATCTGAATGATATAGAATTCAAAGAATATGGGATGTGGAATGCATGTTTAATTTCTATTCGAAATTTTGATATAATCGTTGAAATTAACTATACCGCTGAAATAAACGGCCCTTCTAACAATCCTGATAACATTATTTGGTATTATGGAGATTATGGGAATCATACATTATTAAAAAGGCAACATAATCCAGATTATTTAAATAATGGCAATATTATTATAGCAGATTCCGAGAACAATCGAATTGTTGAAATTAATTATACAACTAAAAGAATTGAATGGCTATATCAGGGAGGTTTAGATTGGCCTAGGGACGCTGATGAATTACCTAATGGCAATATTTTAATTACGGATTCACTTCATAACAGAGTTATCGAAGTTAAGAAAGATACAAGAGAAATAGTTTGGTCGTATACTGGAGACTTAATTAATCCTTATGAGGCGGATTTCTTAGATAATGGAAATATTCTAATTGGTAACGGAATAGGAGGAGTAGTTTATGAAATAAATCGTAATGGAGTTGGAGTTTGGAGATATGGAATATCTTATTTAAAAAGCGTTGTGTATCTTAACTCTATAATCCTTCTTACAATGGAATCATTAACAATGGCTTATTTAATCTATAATTTTAAGGTTAATGCTCATATGATTAAAAATAGAAAAAAATTCTATTTATCTATCGGAATTCTAATAAGTCTTGTGATAATTACAATCCTCCCATT
>SMTZ1_10013597_pt1 | contig 13453 bp, 17 predicted proteins | sample DeeMarSWOR136_30_FD_25667 | JGI IMG/M metagenome (IMG submission 25667) | reverse complement strand
CTTAAATTAATGCCTTTCTTGTCTATTGAACAAGATGGGTTTGGAAGGAATCGGCGAGACAATGCTCAAGACCGATGAAGAGCTTTCGAGGTCCCTGACCTTCGCGTTGATCAGCCTGATCATGCTGCCCCCGAACGAGAGGGAAGGGATCAAAAAGAGAATTCAGGACCTGATCCAGGCGATCTCGGAGAGGAACCAATCAGCCGAGGAATGAGGGTATATCGCGCCTCGCCCACGCAGCGTGTGATTCCCGTTAGACGTACACGAAGGGCGCCCTCTACTTCTTCATGTCCCTGTAGACCTTTGACACCTTGGCGCCCTCGAATATGGGGACGAACTCCCACCTCTCCTCGGGGAAGAAGTGCATCGTGAGCCGGATGAGCTGCTCCTCGTCGTCGGCCTCGACGATCCTGAAGCCCTTGCAGCGCCCGGTCATGTGGGAGGGGGAGAACTTGGGGTACCTGTCGGGGTGCCTCGCCATCTCCTCGTCGAGCTCCCTGTTCTTCCTGCTCACCTTCTCAGCGTCCTCTGGGTCAAACTCGTAGTGCCATGCGAACTTCATGTCTCAGCCCCCTTTTCCAGCATTTAGTCGGACGAATGTACATCATTACCTTTTGTCTGTAGCAACCCCCCTACATTCAATTGCGACTGAGGGTTACGGCGCGCGCTGTCAACCGCAGTTCCGTGAAGTTTTTCAGATCTTGGGAATCGGCTTAGACGCCCTCGCGGACCGAAAAGGGTAGTCTCAGTCCGAGTCTCCGTATTTCTTCCTGATCTCCTCCACCCAATTCTCGATGCCCATCTCCATGATCTTCTCGTTCGCCTCGATGATCCTGTTCCTGTGGGCCAGGAGGGGGGGCCTCCCTCAGCCTCCCGCAGGGGAAGCCCCCGCACTGGTGGCAGAAGTCGAGCCCCTTCTCGATGACGCAGTCCCGGACGGGGCAGTCGGGCCACCACGATTAGCCGCCCCCCATCCTGCAGCCTCGGCAGAGCTCCTCACGCGAGGCGATCCACCTGAGGCCCCTCATGAACTCGTCGAAGTCGTAGGAGCCGACATACTCGGCTATCAGCCTAAGGGAGCCGTACTTCTCGGCGTACGCCAAGAGACCCCTGCCGCCTCAACGATGGTGCCCCTGTGGTAGTCGTAGGGCGCATCGTAGCTCCCGTATCAGGATATGTAGGGGTCCACCACGGTCAACCCACCTCCATTGTCTCCCTTTTGAGCCTGTTTGCCCTCAATATGAGGAAGATCGTCAGCAGGGAGTAGGCGAGTTGGATAGCGTCGATTACCAGGGTGAACCATACGCCGTTGAGGTAGGCGTAGGCGGAGAAGGAACAGAGGCACACCGCGAATATCGCCTGGGACGCTATGGAGATGTCCTTCAGGGTGTCCCGGTTCACGATCATCCGGTACATCTGGGGGATGAACCCGAAGAAGCTCAGCCCCGTCCAGATGTTGAGGAAGACCTCCCACATCCCTCATCAGCCCCCATCGACAGAACGTGATAGGTGAATACCTTCTGACGGATTTAAAACCGCTCCGAACCCAGCTGAAGGAGGGCGCTGTGAAACTGCCCGTATCCGGATCGGGGCTCAGGGCACCAGCTTGACAACCTTGAGCCCGTCGCGCCTCTCGACCTTTAGGACGAAGTCGAACCTGTCCAGCTCCAGGGCGAGGCGAAAGTCCTCCTCCCTGAACTGGAGCTGGGAGGGGTCGAAGAACTTACTGCCCGAGGGCGAGGCCCTTATCCGCCTCTTCATCTCCTCGAAGCCCGGCAGTTCCCCCCTGAGGCGGCCCTCGATGTAGGCGGCGCAAGACTCGTCCTCCTCGCTCGGTTCCACGCCGGCGCTCCCCATGGCCACGAGGGAGACTACCTCCGGCTCGGTCTTCTGGATGTACCTGACGATGGCCCCGGCCATGACGAAGCTCCCGAGGAGGATAGTGTCGGCATTGGTGGCTCTGACGACTCCCTGGGTGCCCGCGCCGGTCGTCTGGATCACGGTCCTGCCGGAGAAGTCGGCGATGCTCGCCTCGTGGGGCGAGTTCCCGTAGTCGAAGCCCTCCACGCGTTTCCCGCCCCGCTCCCCGATCAGGACCCAGTTCGGGTGCTCCCGCCTCAGCCGGAAGGCCTCCTCCAGGCTCCCTACGGGTATGATACACTTGGCACCCCTTGCCATGACGTGGGCGGCCGTTGTGAAGGCCCTGAACACGTCGATGACGACGGCGAGTCCCCGGGCCTTCCCGGCGCCGGAGACGAGGCTCAGCCTCCTTATCTCCATTCTTGACACGGCCTTTCAGAGGGTTCCTCTTCGGCGCCTAATATATTTAAAGGAATGTGGTGCGCGTCCCCCAGATAGAAGAAGATCCGGGCCAGGCACGCTACACAGGGGAGTTGAGCCTGGGGGGCTTCTCTCCGAAGTCCAAGTCGTTTCCTTTACCCATGTCGGCCAGCACCTCTTGGATGGTGCGCCTCGCCTCCTCGACGCCCCCGGGGCGGTCCCTGAAGCCTCTGAGCATGTGCCACGCCCACTCGAGGGCCTCGAAGGCCCCGATACGGTAGCTCGACATTCCCATCCTCGGGGTTTCGTCGGAACGGGTTAAAAGCAATGCGCAGCTCCCTGCGGGTGGGAGATGGGTGAAGGTGGTCTGGAGAAAGACTAAATTCATGTTCCACGAAGGGGTTATGTTGGGGCGGCTGGGATGCTGGACATCAGGCTCATCAGGGAGGACCCCGACCTAGTCCGGAAGAACCTGGAGAAGAGGCGGGACCCTGAGAAGCTAGCCCTCCTGGACGGGCTCATCGAGGACGACGCCCGCTGGAGGGAGCTGGTCACGAGGGTAAACAACAACCTTAGGAGGAGGAGGAATGAGATCAGCTCCGAGATCGCCGGGGCGCTGAGGGAGGGAGGGGACGCCTCCGCCCTGAAGGAGGAGGCCGCCCAGATACCCGAGCTCATCACCGAGGCCGAGGCCGAGCGGGACCTCCACGGGACAAGGGTACGCGAAGTCCTGATGAGGCTCCCGAATCTGCTCCACGAGTCCGTTCCCTATGGTGTGGACGACACCGAGAACGTCGAGGTGAGGAGGTGGGGGGAGCCGCCGAGGTTCGGTTTCGAGCCCATCGGCCACGTGGAGATCGCGACGAGGTTGGGGGTAATGGACTTGGAGAGGGCGGCGAAGGTCTCCGGCTCTGGCTTCTACTACCTGAGGAACGAGCTCGTGCTCCTCGACTACGCCCTGATACGCTACGCCGTCGACCACCTCGTCGCGAAGGGCTACACCCTGATAGAACCGCCCTACATGCTCCGCCGGAGGCCCTACGAGGGAGTGACGGACCTCAAGGACTTCGAGGACGTGATGTACAAGGTGGAGGGGGACGACCTCTACCTCATAGCGACAAGCGAGCACTCCCTGGCGGCGATGTTTCTGGACGAGGTGCTGAACGCCGAGGACCTACCCGTGAAGCTCGTCGGGTTGAGCCCGTGCTTCCGCCGGGAGGTCGGCACCCACGGCAAGTACACTAAGGGCCTCTTCAGGGTCCACAGGTTCAACAAAGTCGAGCAGTTCATCTTCTCGCTCCCGGAGCAGAGCTGGGGGCTACACGAGGAGCTCCAAGCGAACTGCGAGGAGCTCTACCAGGGGCTCGGGCTCCACTACAGGGTAGTGAACGTCTGCACCGGCGACATCGGCATCGTGCCCGCGAAGAAGTACGACGTCGAGGCCTGGATGGCCGACGGGGAGTTCCGGGAGATAGGGAGCAACAGCAACTGCACCGACTACCAGGCGAGAAGGCTCAACGTCCGTTACAGGATGAAGGAAGGGCAGGCCCCGGCGGGGTTCGTCCACACCCTCAACAACACGGCCCTCGCCACGAGCCGGACGATGATCGCCGTCCTTGAGCAGTACCAGCAGGGGAATGGCTCCGTGATTGTGCCCGAGGTCCTCAGGAAGTACATGAATGGCCTGGAGAGGATCGAGGGCTCATTAAATCCCCTCAAAGCGTAGCGGCCCCGAGGCCGTCCAGAATATCCGAGAAACCCCTTCAACCGAAGAGCTCTTCCTCGAGCCTCTTCCTGCGGCCGAAGAGCCTCCTTATTCTGTCCTCGTACTCGAGCCGCCTCTCCCTGTATCTGCGGATGATGTCCTTCATCTGCCTGGAGCGCCTCGGCACCCTGACGGGGACGTCGAGGTCGTCAGGGGAGGGGATGGTCACTGTCGGGTTCCCGAAGCCGATGCTCTCCAGGTTCCTCAGGTTCCGCCTAATGCTCAGATACGTAGCATCCTTCTTGATCCGCTTGATCTCGTCTTCTATTTTCAATATCTCCTCTAGGATGGCCGCCTTGCCGTTTATAGAACCCATCACTAGTAATTACTCAATCATCATTTATATATATTTCAGACATATTTTACTGCATTAATCTTGAGAGCACGCTCCGTCATCATGATCATATGTGTGGGCTCTGAGCCATCTCGCTCTCGCAGGTTTTTAAAGGATTTGGAGATAAACCTTTATCAGCATGAGTCGAGAGTGGACCCCGCCAAGCTGTATGTACAGGGAAAGGAAACCCCCTGACGACTCTGCGTACTTCGAGAACCTCACCCGCTGCATATTCCAGGCCGGCCTCAGCTGGAGGACCGTCGCGGACAAGTGGCCCAACTTCAAGATGGCCTTCGACGGCTTCGATGTCGATAAGGTCGCATCCTACGCCGAGAAGGACGTCGAGCGCTTCATGGGAGACAAAGGTATCGTGAGGAACAGGAGGAAGATCATGGCCACAATCGACAACGCTAAAGAGTTCAGGCGGATCCAACTATGCACACGTCGTTAAGCAGCTCTCCTCGAAGATGAAACACGTTGGTAGGAGTACCGCCCACATATTTCTGTATACCGTCGGAGAGGACTTAGAGTACGACGAGGACATGGCTGGCCACCACAGGCGTCGCTGATCCCGCCCAATTTTTTTCAGCAACTGATAAATCGTACATCCAATCCACTTCCGTTAGGCATTCGAGACTATGTCCTATCGTGAAGGAGCCGAAAAGTACTACGACCTCTTCGGTGAGAAGGACGATGGGCCATTTTACATAGAGCTCGCCCACGAGCACGGGAGCAAGGCCCTCGAACTCGGTGTGGGGACCGCCAGGCTCGCTATCCAGCTTGCCCGTTCGGGCGTTGAGACCTGGGGGATGGACAACTCGCCACACATGCTCAGGGCCGCGATGGCGAACCTCGCCAAGGAGCCCCCGGGGGTCAGGAGCAGGGTGCGCCTCGAACTCGCCGACGTGAGGGACTTCGACCTGGGGGAGGACTTCGGCCTCGTCTACTTCCCCAGCTTCAGTTTCGATCACATCCTCGAGAAGGGGGACCAGAAGAGGGCCCTTGAGAACATTCGGGGGCACGTCGCCTCCGGGGGCGTCTACGCCTTCGACCTCGCCCACGTGGCCGACCTGAAGGGGGAGAGCGGCTGGTTCGTCCAGAGGAGGCCCCTGGACGAGCACAGGATGGTCGTTCGCACGGGCTTCCACAGGACGGACCCCGGTAAGCGGGTCATGACTATGGACCTGTGGTACGACCTGTACGAGGACGGCAGGATGCTGGAGAGGTACTTCGAGGGGGGCGAGGTCTACGTCCACACCCCCGACGGCATCAGACGCCTGTTGGAGAGGGCGGGCTTCGAGGTGGAGGCCTGGTACGGGGACCACCAGAAGCGGGCCTTCACCGAGAAGAGCGGAATGATGGTGATCGTCGCCAGGCCCAGGTAGGCACTTCAGGGGATGCAGGGTCGGGGGCCGTCGACTTTTATGAAGTCTTCTCGCGCATTCTGTATGTTCAGACCCTCTACACGAGGTAGTAATAATTTCATAAGGCTCGTACAGAATACTACGAGAAATTTATATGAACATCAATACGGTTAAACTTGTCTACTTTAGCCCAACAGGGACAACAAAACAAGTCGTGGAAGGAGTAGCGAAAGGAATCCAAGTTTCAAGCGAACGCCTCGACCTGACTCCCCTGGCGGCAAAGACCCGAGAGTTCGAGGAGTTTCATAACGAGTTAGCTGTTATCGCTACCCCAGTATACGCTGGCCGCGTCCCTCTCGAAGCAGCGAACAGGCTACGGAGGCTCAAGGGTAACAACACCCCCACGGTCATCATAGTGGTGTACGGTAACAGGGCGTACGAGGATGCGCTGCTAGAACTAAGTGATATAGCCTCTGAGGCTGGCTTCAAGCCCGTCGCAGGCGGAGCGTTCATCGGGGAGCACATGTTGAGCCCACCTGAGAAACCCGTGGCGAGTGGACGCCCAGACATGAAAGACTTGAAGAAAGCGTTGGAGTTCGACAAAAAGATCCAGAAAAAGATGAGAGGAATCCACGGGTCAGAGGATATTTCACCCTTGGAGGTCCCCGGGAATCGCCCCTATAGGAAGCAGTGGGACCCTGGGGAGCCAGCATCACCACTGACCAAGGAAGAACTATGCGTAAAGTGTGGAAGATGCGCCGTGGTATGTCCTGTCGCCGCTGTCACAGTAGGTACTGTAGTCACGACTCAGCAGGACGCTTGTTTATGGTGCTGCACCTGCGTTAAGAATTGTCTAGCAGGTGCAAGAGTCAGGGACCATCCGCGGATACTAAAAATTATTGATTGGGTGCGTACAAACTACCATCTCTTCAGCGAGAAGGAACCTGAAATATATCTATAACTCAATGTCCTTGAACTTTACGTTTTTCTCTCGCACTAGGAATCAAGTTTTTTATTCGTGTGAAACGTTTCATTTTACAATACCTTCAGAATGTTCAAATGTATAGTGCGAGATGGATATATTCTCTGAGAGAAATATACGACATCGAATTTTGCGACAAAATAACTTCGCGCGCAGGAGAGTCCGGATCTGACCGGATGTGCCCACCTGCGTCCGAAGGTAAGGCCTATCTCCATCAGAAGCAGCCCGGTTATGAAGCCGGGCGGCTGCGTGGCGAAGCTCGAGATCATGAAGGACGCCAGCATCATCCCGCGCGCTCTTTGGTCCTACAAGGACATACGAGAAATTCCAACGCCGCGAACAACCCCACACCGACCCCAAAATTCACAGGAACAACAGAAACGGATTCAAAACACAATTGAGAAACAGCATCCACATGGGAGCAAATTCACGTGAAGGCGCAACAATGAGACCCCGAAAATCATCATGTTCTCTTCTTTTCCTTCTGACAAGCTACTGACGCGCGGCGCGCACACCCTGTTAGATCAATTGTCTCAGAAACTCCCTCTTGGACGCCAGGTAGTCCTCTACGAGGGCCTCGCCGAGCCTCCCGGGCCTTGTGAAGAAGACCCTGCCGAGGTTCCGCCTGGCGACGGCCTTCGCCACCTCCCTAAGATCCGGGTCGTCGTCCAGCATGACCATGTTCAGGATGATGCCAGAGGCCCTAAAGCGCCTCGCCTCATCGAGGACGCCGGCAAGGGCCCTCTCGAACCCAACGTACTCCCCGTCCTCGAAGTTGGGGGCAGAGTCGGTGATGAGGTGGGCCTGCTTGTTCCCAGCCTCGTTCGAAACTGCCCGCCTGAAGGCCCTGAGGGCGGCCCTTATGTCTGTATATCCCATGGGGACGGCCGGGCCGGGGAGCTCCCAGGGCTCAACCTCCCGGACCTCCTCGGAGAACGCGAGGACCCTGAGCCGATCCTCCGGGAACTGGGCCCTCATCAGCTCGTAGATCGCCAAGCCAGTCTCCACCGCGGCCTCGATCTTGCCCCCCCTGTTCATCGAGGCGCTCTGGTCTACGAGGATCCCGAATAAGACCTCGGTGCTGTGGATCGCCTCGAAGACCCTGAAGTCGCCGAGTCCCAGGCTGCCGAAGCCGCCGCCTCGCTCCAGTACGGCGAGGAGGCTCCTCTCGACGCTTATCCTGTCGTAGGGGTCTCCGACCTCGTAGGGCCGGACCGTCGAGGCCGGCCAGGGCCCGTGGCCGGGCTCCTCGATCCTGTGGGGCCCGACGCCGTGCCTGGATAGCCTCTGGAGGATCTGGTTGAGGAAACCCCTCCCGAGGAGCCTTGCCCCCTTCGAGGTGAGCGCGACCTTCGGCCTCCGGGCGTCCGTGAGGCCCCTTCTGTCGAACTCTGAGAGGACCTCGTCGAAGTCCTTCTTCGTCAGCCCCTGGTGCTCCAGCCCCAGCTCGGCGATCTCGGCCCCGAGCCTCCCCCTGTCCTCGTCGGACACGAGGTCCTCGAGGATGTCTTCAAGGCTCTCGCCCGGCTCCAAAAGGCGCTCCACAGCCCTCTGCATCTGCTCGGCCTCCCGCTCCTCGAGCTCCGCCTCGGCCTCTGCCTTTCTCTGCCGGGCCCCCTCGAACCTCCTCCTGGCCCTCTCCCTCGCCCGGTCCATGATCTTGGAGTCGTAGTCGAGGCCGTGGCCCATCTGCATCCTGGCTATCTCCCTGAGCATCTCCATCTGCCGGTTGGAGATGTCGCTGCATGGGCCTCCGATCGCCTTGGCCTGCATCAGGCCTCCATCCGCCTGGGAACGAAGATCACGCCGTGGTCCCGCAGATACTCCAGTGCCTTGGCGGGCAGCAGGGCGTTCGCCAGCAGCTCCAGAGCGGAGAACCTGTACTCCCCCAGCGCAGTCGGGTCGACACCCTCCAGGCTGCCCCTCAGCTGTTCCTCGAGCGAGTCGACGAGGGGCGCAGGGTAGGACGGCCCGGCCTCGTGCATCCAGCTCAGGGCCTCCGAGGCTGTGGGGTGCGATTCCAGGCTCCCCGCGAGGCCGGCCCCCGTCGTGAGCAGCTCGTCGACCTCCCCCGCGAGGGATTTATGGTCCACCTCGATGCCCGCGAGGATCCTCGTCCCCACGTCTCGGACGGCGTACCACATGACGTCCTCGACGACATCGTCGCTCCTGGCCATGGCGGCGTCCGGCTGCTCGTCGAACCCGATGAGGTCGGCCCGGAGTCGGGTCCTCCCCCTCAGGGCGAGCTTGAGGCCCTCGGCGGCGTCTGCGAGGTTAGTGACGCTCCCGTTCCTCATCTCCGTCGAGGAGCAGGCGTGGTCGAGCCCCCTGATGCTCCCCCTTATGCTGGCGCCCCTGTCGATGTTGGGGCACTCCCGCGTGTACCTCGAGGTCTTGGTGACGACCTCCTCGATCCACCAGGGTGCCGCCGCCCTCCTCCTCAGGGCCGGGGGTAGGACGCGCAGCGGCTCGGCCTTCGCCTCTTCCCCCTTCCCCGCGAAGAAGTCTTCGCGGACTCTGAAGCGCTCTCTATGCATTATCTCCCGCTCCACGGCCTCGTCGGGGAGGCCCATGGGGATGAGCTCCAGCCGGTCCAGCAGGGGCTCCGGGATGCGGTTTACATGTGCGAAGCCGGAGGGGTTGCCGGTGGCGATGAAGAACAGGTCTATGGGGCGCTCCCAGGCGTATTCCTCGAGGACTATCTTGTCCTCCTGGAGCATCGGGTGGAACAGGACCTGGACCTTCGTCGGGATCGCCGGGAGCTCGTCGACGACTAGGATCCCCCTGTTGCCCCTAAGGACGCCGGTGCCGATGAAGGCCCGGGGGTCCGTGGGGCTCTCCCCCTTGACGATGGCCTGGATGTCCTTGACGCCGAGGATCTTCGCCTCGTTCGTGTACTCGTTCCCCTGGATGCGGCTGTACCTTTGCCTCCCCGAGACGAGCTCGATCTCCGGGTCCTCTAGGTCCCTGCAGCTGGGGCACTTCCACTCTGGGGGCCACTTCGGGTCGCAGTTGTAGGGGCACCCCCTCACCTTAGGCACGGGTGGAAGGAGCTTCGCGAGGGACTCAGCGAGCCGGGTCTTCCCGGTGCCCTCCCTGGATACTAGGTAGGGGTGGCTGCAGCTCAACACTGAGCGGATGAGGTCCCGCTTCGTCTCCTCCCTACCCTGGATGTCGGGCAGGGGGTCCTCCCCCTCCCCCAGCTTCCTAAGCATCACGTACCTGAGCTCGTAGCGGACCGGGAGGGGCCGGTAGTCTTCGAGGTCGAACTCCATGCCTGGTTCCTACTATCCCAAACTAAGAGTATCGGCGGCTATATGGAAAAGGATTGTGAACCTCGGGTCCAACTCACCTGCTGCTCTCGAAGGTCCGGGAGGCGCCCCTCATGAGGTTCCTTATGGGCAGCTGCTGGGGGCAGAGATCCTCGCACTGGCCGCATTCCACACAGCTGCTCGCCCTGTTCTCCGCCGCCAGCTGCTCCGAGTACATGGCCTTGACCGAGTCGTCCTTGGTGCTGTAGTACTGGTTGTAGAGGGCGAATATCTCGGGGATGGCAACCCCCTGGGGGCAGGGCACGCAGTACCTGCACCCGGTGCACCCTATGAAACCCAGCTCGCCGTACTTCTGCTTCACCCGCTCGATGAACTCCAACTCCTCCTCCGTGAGGGTTCCCGGTCCGGACCTGCCTGCGCTCTCCACGTTATCGACGACGTGCTGCATCGCGCTCATGCCGCTGAGGACGACGGAGACCTCGGGCTGGTTCCACACCCACTGGAGGGCCCACTCCGCCGGCGTCCTCTTCACCGGGGCCTCATCCCAGATTGCTTGGATCTCGGGAGGAGGTGGGACCGCGAGTCGTCCGCCCTGGATGGGCTCCATAACGACGACCGCGAGGCCCTTCGAGGCGGCGTACTTCAGCCCCCTCGTCCCCGCCTGGTACTCTGTGTCCATGTAGTTGTACTGGATCTGGCACATGGTCCAGCCGTCGTAGGCGTCGACGATCTCCTTGAACAGGTCGAGGTCGTCGTGGAAACTGAACCCGAGGTGGCGTATCTTGCCCTCATCCTTCGCCTTCTCCGCCCACCCGAAGACGTCGTTCTCTACCATTGTGGGCCACCTCGCCTTCCTGAGGCCGTGGAGGAGGTAGAAGTCTATGCGGTCGGTCTGGAGCTTCCCCAGCTGCTCGTCCAGGTACCTGTCCATGTCGGCCTGGGAGTTGACTATCCAGGTGGGCATCTTGGTGGCGAGCTTCACCTTCTCCCTGTATCCGTCCTTCAGGGCCTTGCCGACGAGTCTCTCGCTGTTGCCCCCGTGGTACCCGTAGGCGGTGTCCACGTAGTTGACCCCGTGGTCTATGGCGTACCTGATCATCTCGATGGCCAGGGGCTCGTCTATCTTGCTCGTATCGCCCTCCAGGTACGGGAGCCTCATCGCTCCGAACCCCAGTGCGGACGGCTTCCAGTCCAGCCTCCCAAACGTCCTGTACTTCATGTAACCCCTCAGAATTTGGTTTATCAAATAAACCGGGCCTTATAGATGTTCCGCGAACTCCGTTCGCCTTATTATTGTTGACCTCCACTGATCTCCGGGGATCAATGATGGAGTCGGAGAGATACGAGCGGGTCATGGCGGCGATGCGCAGGGAGGTGCCGGACAGGGTGCCCTGGGCTCTTTGGGGCCACTTCCCCGCGGTGCCCTTCCTCAGGCACTACAGCTGGGAGAAGGCGAACAGGGACGGCGAGGAGTCCGCGAGGGCCCACATGGCCCTCCTCAGGGCGCTTGACTACAAGATGGACCTGCTGAAGGTGACGCCCTTCTACAGGTACATGGCGTGCAGGTGGAGCTCCAGGTTCAGGTTCGTGGACAACGACGAGCACGAAGAGACAGTCGAGGTCTTCGTCAAGGAGACCGAAGACTGGGAGAAGCTATGGGTCCTGGACCCCAGGAAGGAGCTCAGGGAGAACCTGAGGTGCGTCGAGTTCCTCGCCCGAGAGCTGTACGGGATGCCCTTCGTCTACACCGTCGCTAGCCCCTTCGTCCAGGCCCTCCACGGCGTCTCAAGCCCCGAACAGGTCTACGCCGACATGGAGGAGCAGCCAAACGCGCTGAAGGAGGGGCTGGAGACCATCACCCAGACATGCATCGACTTCGTCAGGGCCTGCGTGGAAGAGGGGGCCACGGGCATCTTCTTCGGCATAGGGGGCGGCGGCCAGATCTGGTCCCGAATGACCCGAGGGCAGCTCGAGGAATACGCCCTCGCCTACGACAGGAGGGTCCTGGAGGCCGTCGACGCCCCTATCAAGCTCCTCCACATCTGCAGCAACGAGCAGGAGGACCCCCAGAAGGACGGAGGCCTGATGGAGGACGGATGGTTCGAGAACTATCCCGTGGACGCGATAAACTGGTACGACAGGAGCTTCACGCCCGTCCAGAGGGCAAAGGAGGTTTACGGGGACAGGTTCTGCGTTGTTGCCGGGGTCGACCAGAGGAGAACAATGCTCCAGGGAACCCCCCATCAGGTGGAGAACGAGGTCAGGTCGGCCATCGAGGCCGCCGCCGAGGGCGGAGGGTTCATAATAGGGCCGGGCTGCACCCTGGCCCAGGGAACGCCCCTCGCCAACTACAACGCGGTTGCGAGGGCTGTGGAGAGGCACGGCCTGTACAGGCGCTAGCCCCTGGGCCCGACCCTGCCCCTGGTGACGTCGTCGAAGAGGCCCTTGACCTCCTCCGCTATGAAGTCGCCGTCCCACCATTCGAAGGTGAAGGTGTCCTCCTCGGGGACGAGGATGTGGGGGACCCCCGCCCTCGCGACGAAGACCTCCCCCTCTGTCAGCTCGACCTCCCTCCTCTCCCCGTCCTCGTGGAGCAGGTACTTCGCCCTCCCCCTGAGAAGCAGGGTGTACTGGTCGTGGGGGTGGACGTGGTTCCCCCTGTAGGCCCTCCACTCCCTTACATCGAAAGTCGTTATAGCACCTCCTTTCCAGGTTTGATAGGACCAGAAGACCCCTATTCTAATATAAATATTTTTTTGAGGGAAATATTCCTAAGAGAATTTTATCGCGGCCCTGAGCGATCCGCATTTCCAGCATCAGAATTAGTTACGGTCGAACACGTCACGGGCACCCGGATGCGAAGACACAGCTTTTAAGGGTCGTACCCATTGAAGTCTCTAGAAAAGTCTGTTCTGCGGAGAATCGGTGAACTGCTTGGACGCGGAGAACCAGAGCTTGAAGGGCGTGGTCTCGGAGGTCGGCCTCAGGCGCGACGAGGACCAGTTCAGCTCCTTTAACCTGACCATATCGATGGTCCTCAAATCTGACAAGACCATGACATACAACCAGGGAGAGCAGCTGATGAAGCAGTTCAGGAGGGACCTCCTGGGTAAGGAGGTGGAGATCATCGCCGTAGTGTTCCAGTGCTCCACGTGCGGAAAGAGCTTCAACACGGAGCAGGGGATGAAGCAGCACCAGCGCATGGTCCACGGTAAGAAAAGGAGGAAGATCGAGGAGCCTAAGGGCGCAAAGGCCAAGGTCGGCAGGAAAAGGACCAAGAAGAAAACGGCGAGCAGGAAGGGCGTGAAGAAGTAACATCCTCCACCGACTGCCGAGAAAGCCTGAAAAAGCTTGGATCCTACAAATCTGGTCGACGAAGAAGGCGAGTTTACAATATGTATTAAATAAAAGTTTTTCACCTTGGTGAAGGATAAAGATGGGCGTCAAACTCGACGA
>SMTZ1_10004882_pt1 | contig 13456 bp, 7 predicted proteins | sample DeeMarSWOR136_30_FD_25667 | JGI IMG/M metagenome (IMG submission 25667) | reverse complement strand
CCATTGGAAGAAATTGCCAGATTCCTGGGCGGAAGTGATTTGGTACAGCAGAATGGAAATATTACATTTACTCCCCGACCAGTGACCATAGTCGATGCGGGCATGAGAAAAGAATTAGACCTCAAAATTATTTCCCCTGTGGAAGATTTTCGAGACCTGCCTGAAAATACGGTTTGGCCCGATATTTATCAGAAGCTATTGGAGCTGATTCAGCAGCATCGTTCGACATTGATCTTTGCGAATAATCGAGCTGCTGCGGAACGGATCACAGCCGAAATCAACGAGCGGGCAGGATTTGAATTGGTCAAAGCCCATCACGGCAGTGTTTCCAAAGAGGCTCGGCGGGAAATTGAAGAACAACTGAAACAGGGAAAATTAACCGCACTGGTCGCCACTGCCACGCTGGAGCTTGGCATCGACATGGGAGCAATTGACCTAGTCTGCCAGGTTGAATCGCCAAAGGGAGTTGCCCGTGGCTTGCAGCGGGTCGGCCGGGCCGGTCATCTCTACAAATTAGCCAGTAAAGGCAGACTCATTCCGAAAATGCGCTCTGATCTGGTCGAAATGACCGTCATTATCGACGCCATGTACCGTGGCGATGTTGCTCCTATCAAAATTCCGCAAAATTGCCTGGATATTCTGGCGCAGCAAATTATTGCCATGGTCGCCATGAAATCCTGTCAGGTGGATGAGCTATTCAACCTGGTGCGCCAGGCGTATCCCTATCAAAATTTGCCCCGCTCTCATTTTTTGAGTGTGATCGAAATGATTTCGGGACGTTACCCATCCGAAGCCTTTCGAGACTTGCGACCCCGAATTTCCTTGGATCGAGTAAATAATATTCTACATCCCTTGCCTGGAACGCAGCGCACAGCAATTTTAGGCGGTGGCGCCATTCCCGATACGGGTCAGTTCGGTTGTTACCTGGAAGATGGCTTCACCAAACTGGGTGAGCTGGAAGAAGAGTTTGTTTACGAGAGAAGATTGGGAGAGGTTTTTATCCTGGGCACCAATAATTGGCGGATTAAAGAGATCACCCATGATCGGGTCATTGTTTCGCCTGCCCCAGAAACACCAGCCCGCATGCCGTTCTGGAAAGGTGAATTTGTGAATCGATCGGTTCACCTGGGCAAATTGTATGGACAGTTTTGTCGGGAATTGTCCCAGCGATTACAAAACAAAAATTGCATCGACTGGCTGCAACAGAATTATTCGTTGGATAGCGATTCGGCTAAAAATTTATATCAATATTTCAAAGATCAAAAACAGCAGGCAGGTACGATTCCCGATGATGAGACAATTTTGATCGAAAGCTTTTATGACGAGCTTGGCGACCCCAGAATCATGATTCTTTCGCCTTATGGCGGCAGGGTACACCTGCCCTGGAAATTGGCTATTCTGGCGCAGTTCCGTCAAAATCTGAACGTCGAGCCTGAATCATTGCATTCTGATGGCGGAATTGTTTTTCGATATCCTGTTGAAAATATCAACCGCGTCATCGAAATTATTAAAAGTGTCACGGCTAAAAACCTTGAAAACCTGGTGATCGAAGAACTGGCTAATTCGGCTTTTTTCGGGATTAGATTCAGGCACAATGCCAACCGTGCCATGCTGATCCCTCGTCCCAAACCAGGTAAACGTTCGCCATTATGGCTACAGCGAATGCGATCTCGTGACCTGTTGGAGATTGCCCGCCAATTTCCTTCCTTTCCAATTGTAGTTGAAACCTATCGAGAATCGCTGCAGGATTATTTAGCCATTGCCGAATTAAAAGATATATTAAATCGAATTGAATCGAATGAAATTAAGCTCGTGATCCGCAAAGCCAGCCAGCCTTCGCCATTTGCTTCTACGATGATGCTGGAATTTATGGCTGGTTATATGTACAACTATGATGAGCCAAAACGAACCGATCGCAGAGCCGATGCGATTGATAAAGATTTTATTCAAGAATTAATTCATCCCGAACATGTCGCTGAATTGTTGGATAAAGATGCGATTAAACAAATTGAAATGAAGCTTCAATGCCAGGCAGAGGGTTATCAAGCCAGAACGCCAACCGAGTTAGTTGAGCTGCTTTATCAGATTGGCGATTTGACTGAGGAAGAAATCGGTTTGAGAGTGAGTGGCGATTCAAAATTAATGTTACAATCGTTGGGCGTGGCGCATAGAGCGTTGTACGTATTTATTCCTGGGGTCGAACAAAATTGGCGCTGGATTGCGGCTGAGGATTTTCCATTCTATCGAGATGCTTTTTCGATTCAACATGCTGATAAAGATTCGCCTGAGAGTTACGAAGAAATATTCATCAAAATTGGTGATAAAGTTCAATCTCAATCGGCGACTGAAGCTTTGCCCCAGGGAATTCTATCCCAAACCTACAACAGAAATGATGCACAGCGGAAATTATTGGAACGCTATTTGGCTCATCATGCGCTATTGGCTGAGGAGCAGATTATCAGCCGCTATCCATTTGAAATATCTTTTGTTCAACAAATAATAAGCGATCTGAAACAAAAGGGTCATTTTTTAGAAATTGCATCCCCCAAAGATGGGGAGCCAATCCAATGGGCTGCCAAAGAAATTGTCGAACGGATTCGTCGTGTCACACTACGGCAGGAACGAGCCAAAATCCAACCGTGTGATACGGCACAGTTTGTGGAATTCATCCTGCGCTGGCAGAATCGAACACCTGAGACCAGGCTTTCTGGTGTAGATGGACTTGCAGCTATTATTGAAAAGTTACAAGGTCTCTCATTACCTGCTGAAATCTGGGAGAATGAAATTTTCGCCCGACGGATAGATGATTACCATCCAGCCTTGCTTGATGAATTGTGCCGACAGGGTGAAGTTACGTGGTATGGATCATCAACAGGGAGCAATGTGACAGGAAATTTAGCCTTCGCCTTTAGAGAAGATTTACATTATTTCCATTATCGAATTCCGAGTTCTGTTAATCAGAGTGAGGATCAAAAACAGACAATATTAGATCAAGTAAGGAAAGCCCTCAACAAATTGGGAGCTTGTTTTGTGAATGATTTATCTTTGGAAGCAGGATTGGCTCCTTCAACCTGTGCGGCTGCCCTGTGGGAAATGATCTGGTTGGGTGAAGTAACGAACGATACATTCGCTGTCATTCGTGCTGGTAAGCCACCTTTTTCTTTAGATCAATTCAGTGAAAAAATAGCCCAGCGAAGCCCTTATCGCAGAATGGGGCGCACGCATCGTTATCGACCTGTGCCAGGCTCAGGCAGATGGTCGCTATTACCAGAACCAAATAATACCGAAAATATTCAACTTCAATTCATCGAGGCGTTAGCCAATCAACTCCTTCAACGCTATGGTATGATTTGTCGTGAAATCTATGAGTTAGAAAATTGGCACATTCCCTGGCGTCAAGTATATGAAACACTGGTGCGTCTCGAATGGCGGGGAGAAATCAGGCGTGGTTATTTTGTAAAAGGATTTTCGGGGCTTCAATTTGCCCTGCCAAAAGCAGCCGATGAACTTATGAATTTGCAGGAGCAAAAGCCAGGATATAATGCCGAATCCAATTCGCTAATTCTGATTAATGCCTCCGATCCTGCCAATCTTTATGGAGCAGCCTCTCCCCTACCCTTACTTCATCCAATGAATCCTGACTGGCGTTTGTTGCGTCATCCCAACAATTATTTGATAATGAAAAACGGTCTGCCTCTTTTAGCCATTGAATCGAAAGGCGCTCGACTCACTCCGTTACGAGATTTAACAACAGATGAAAGAAACAAAGCATTAAACCTGCTGCCGAAACTGCTCGATGATCCAGCAGGCTGGCGGCGAATTCGATCGATTAAAGTTGAATTCTGGGATGGACAGCCCGTTCGAAATTCAGAGATAGCCGATTATTTGAAAGAAATTAAATTTCGGGATGAGTTTAAGGTGATGGTGTTGGAGAGGGAGTATTTATAGATAATCGTTTTGAAACCATTGATAAACGATTTAATGGCTTTTGATTTTGGCTGCAATTTATTTTAGGACAATGATAATAATGTTAGGTACGGTCATTGCCCAATGGATTTTAGTCTGGCGGAAAGTGGATCGGATCGAAGCTCGTGTGGAAAAGCGAATTGCTATTGGGTACAGGATTGAGGAAATACAGGACTTAAAACGCCGAATTGAGAGATTTGAGGCAGCCGTCTCAAAGTAATTTCATATCCAGTTTCCTTCCTCTCTATACTTTGATTTTAGCTCATATAAGGGCTTCATATTCATTCCTTTTAACATACATTCTGTTGCTATAACACAAGCATCAGTCTCTCCGTTATCCCGGTAAAGACCAATTGTGACAATTCCATCATTGATTGGCGCTAATAATTTAGACAGGATTTATCCGGTTTGCAATGCTTTCATATTTACAGCTATAACTTTCCTCAATCACAATAATTTTATTTCTTATTATATGGCACAAATCTTGTAGTGGATCTCATGCAAATTAGCAATACAAGGAAGTTAATAATTTTTTTCTTGATTTTTACGAAAATTTCTTATACAATATTTGTTGAAAGGGTTGGATTAAATAACTCTGATTTTTCTTCGGCAGATCACGCCAGAGGTGGATGTGTCTATGGCAGATTTTTACCATAAATCGATCCTCCTTCCGCGGATTTATACAATAGATTGATTCGCCAAAGGAGAATTCGACGAAGGAGAATCCGCTGAAGGGTGATTAGCGAAACCTGTCCACTATTTTTTGGTAGATTCGCGGTTTAAATTTAATTCGCTTTTTTACTTATTGTACAAACGTCTTATTATGTAGACACTAATTTGGATTTGAATTTTGATGGAAGTTGTTTGTAAAAACCATCCTGACCAAATTGCGAAAAGAAAATGTTATAATTGCAAGGAACCAATCTGCTCTCAGTGTCAGATTCAAAAATCCCATCACATCTTCTGTAGTCAAAGCTGCTATCGAACATATATCATAAACAAACTCTCGACCAGCCCGACCGAACAGTTAATTGTATTCAAAATTAGAAAAGCATTGTACCTTCTGTGGTGTAAAATCGAAAAAACTCCCGGCTATTTACTAATCACATCGGTGTTATCAGTGGGATTGATATTAAGTGTAGCGATTAGCATTTTCAGCATTCATCGTGTTCAAAGTTTGCAACAGAAAATTGACAATCTCACCAGGGAAAGTTACTGGGCAACGGATAGCACCAGAAGTGTAGAAGAAATTGCAAGAGATATCGATACGCTAACAATCGTATCGCCCCCAGCCAATGCAATGATCATTCGTAATAGGTTTGATATTGAAGGACAGACTGAAGATAATCGAGTGATTACACTTTCAGCCAATGGCAAACTCATCGCGACGACTCTGGTTGAAAAAGAAAAATTTTCTTTTAAAAATATCCAGGCAAAACCTGGAGATAACCACTTTGTCGTTCGTTCGATTAGTGAAGATGGTACAAATATTATTATTGAAGAAATTAAATTTAAATATGGGATACCGACTCGCTCTTTTTTAGCAAGAGATTTCTCACGGGGAAGTTTAGCTGAGAAAAAAATTGCCCTGACATTCGATGGGGATTATTTGGATAATGTTACTGCTGAAATTTTGGATATTTTAAAGGGAGAGAATGTTAAATGCACCATGTTTTTAACCGGGCGCTTTATGCGACGATACGGGGATCTGGTGCGACAAATGGTAACAGAAGGCCATGAAATTGGTAATCATTCGTGGTCTCATCCGCATTTGACAACTTATGAACAAAATCATCTCCATCAAACTTTGCCCAATATTACCCAGGAAGTTGTTCAGCAAGAATTATTAAAGACGGCTGAGTTGTTTCGGCAAATTACTGGTAAACGGATGGTTCCTTACTGGCGAGCTCCTTATGGGGAACATAATGCTGAAATCAGAAATTGGGCTGCAGCAGTTGGATTTCGCCAAATTGGCTGGACAGTTGGTAAAAATTGGGAAGATGGAATGGATACGCTGGATTGGGTCGCTGATAAAACAGCCACAGCCTACCATAGCGCAGATGAAATTGCCGAGAAAATATTATCCTTTGCTGATCAAAATTCTTATGGTGCCAACGGTGCAATTATTCTGATGCATTTAGGCACACAAAGAAATGACGATTATCCCCACCAAAAGTTACCTTTCATCATTCAACAGTTGAAAAAAAAGGGGTATCAATTTGTGACGATCTCGGAGATGTTGTAGTCCCTTGATGCTGAGCCTTGCTTAAAAACCGCTTAAGGCAATCACCATTTTATCTGTAATGAGTATTGTAGGACAAAATGCCATTTTGTCTTACAAACAGCGTTCATTAGAAGATCAGGTACAACCAATTTCGAACTGTTGAATATTTTATCTTCAACTGGGATCATTTATTTACCTGCTGTTTATAATAAAGCTGCCCACAAGCTGCATTAATATCTACACCTTTACTTCTTCTCACCGAAATCACGATGTTCAAATTTAAAAATGGTCGCATGAATGAGTTGATCGTTTCTTCTGAAGGAGGAGCATATTGTTCATCAATGGAGTTGTAAGGAATAATATTTATTTTACATTTCAAATCTTTAATCAATCTGGATAATTTCAAAGCATCTTCAATGCTATCATTTAATCCGGCGATCATCACATATTCGAATGTGATTCGATGACGAGATTTTGATGCATAATATTTCGCTGCACTTATCAATTCATTCAGAGGATGTTTGTTATTAATTGGCATTATTTGACTTCGTACTTTATCATCGGCTGAATTCAGGGAAATAGCTAATTTATATCGTTGTCCCTCATCTGTGAACTTTTTAATGCCGGGAATAATTCCACTTGTTGAAATTGTAATCTTCCGCTTTCCAATTGCAATCCCTTTGTCATGAGAAATCAACTCGCACGCGTTAAGAACTTCATCATAATTCAAAAAGGGTTCTCCCATTCCCATAATTACAATGTTGGTAGCTTCAACATTTAAGATTCTTTGAATTGCCAATAATTGATCAACTATTTCACCGGCTGAAAGATTGCGTCGCAAGCCCATGTTTCCAGTGGCACAAAAGCTGCAGCCCAAGGCACAGCCGATTTGTGACGATAGGCAAACTGTGCGCCGCTTGCCGTCTACCATATAGACACTTTCAACATGGAGACCATCGTTTAATTTAAATAGAAATTTAGAAGTCTGTTTATCAGTTGAAGTAATTTTTGTTTCAAGCGTGATATGTCCAATTTCAGCTATTTGATCGATCTGCTGTCGAAGTGATTTGGAAAAATTTGTCATTTCATGAAAAGAGACAATACCCTTTTTATAGATCCAATTGAATAATTGCGCTGCTCGATATTTTGGCTGACCTATGGAAAATAAAAGACTTTCCATTTCCTCGAGAGTCATGCCTGTGATATTTATTTTTTCCATTGACCGCTAATTTACTAAAATGAAATATAGGTTGCAAGGAAATTCATTGATTTTGAGAAAAATATTTTTTATTTTAACTTCCGTTGAAACAATCGAATATTAATATCATATAAAACATTAGTTCATTTTTATTAAGTATTTTTTACCAGAATTATTAATAGACTTTTACCACCAAGACACGAAGTCACCAAAAAAATAAAAGATGATGAAACTTCAACAGCTAATTCTCCTGAGCAAAAAAATAATTAAAATTAATCAAAAGCTTTTTCTTGGTGTCTTAGTGGTGAATAAATAGGATCGATTAGTTGAAATAGAGTTTTACAACAAATGATAATAAAATAGGTGTAAATATATTTGATTTTGGGACATGGAGGAAGTATGGCGGACAAAGATGATAAAAAAAATGATCTTGAAATTGTGAATGAATTAAAGAAGGCACATGATAAGATTGTTAATGAAATTGGAAAAGTAATTATCGGACAAAACAATGTCATCGACCAATTATTGATAAGTCTTTTAGCCAGGGGACATTGTCTGCTCATTGGTGTGCCGGGACTTGCCAAGACATTGCTTATCAGTACGTTAGCACGCGTATTGAATCTAAAGTTTAATCGCATCCAATTTACCCCAGATTTAATGCCTTCAGATATTACAGGCACTGAACTGATTGAAGATGATTTAACCACCGGGCGCAAAGCTTTCAAATTTGTAAAGGGACCTGTTTTTGCTAATATGGTTTTGGCGGACGAAATCAACCGAACACCTCCTAAAACACAGGCAGCGCTACTCCAGGCAATGCAGGAGCATGAGGTTTCAGCAGCAGGAGAAACCTACAAATTAGAGGAACCATTTTTTGTATTAGCAACACAAAATCCAATAGAACAGGAAGGGACTTACCCGCTACCAGAAGCGCAGTTGGACAGGTTCATGTTTAATCTCTGGGTTGATTATCCGTCTTATGAAGAAGAAGCGCAGATCGTTAAATCAACTACCAGCGCTTACCAACCAAATTTGCAGGTCATTTTAAATAAAGAAGAAATAATGAAGCTGCAAGACCTGGTGCGCCGCGTTCCTGTTTCGGATCATGTGGTTAACTACGCCGTCACCCTGGTAAGCCACACCAGACCTGACAACAATGGCGTTCCAAAATATATTCAGGATTGGATCAGTTGGGGGGCAGGTCCCAGGGCTTCGCAATATCTCATTCTTGGAGCAAAGACCCGATCCATTCTTGATGGGAGACCAACTCCTGATACGGAAGATGTAAAAGTCGTGGCAAAACCCGTGTTACGACATCGCCTGGTTACAAATTTTAATGCCGAGGCAGATAATGTCGGTACTGTAGAAATTATTGAAAAATTACTGGAGGATGTCTCTGCGTAATGCTGGTGAGCGAAAAAATTGATTATCGGAAATATCTCAAGCCTGAAGTCGTTTCCCGTTTGAAAAACATGAACCTACGAGCCAGGCTGGTCGTGGAGGGATTTATTACCGGTCTCCATCGAAGCCCCTATCATGGATTTAGTGTAGAATTTTCTGAATACCGTCAATACATGCCCGGCGATGAAATTCGACATATCGATTGGAAGGTTTATGGAAAGACCAACCGGTTTTACATCAAACAATTTGAAGAAGAAACAAATTTAAAATCCTATCTACTTGTAGATGCATCAGGTTCCATGGGCTATTCTTCTCATGGAATAACAAAACTTGAATATGCCTCATATCTTGCTGCCGCGCTCTCTTATCTCATGATCGAACAACGGGATGCAGTGGGTTTGGTAACGTTTGATGAGAAAATAACAAAATATCTTCCGCCGCGATCAGTTAAAAGCTACCTTCCACAAATTTTAACAGAGCTTGAGAAAATTAACTGCAACAAAATAACTGACATCGCCAATACATTTCATGAAATGGCAGAACGGATCCATCGTAGGGGACTAATAGTAATTTTATCCGATCTTTATGATGAGCCGGAAAACGTGATTTCTGGACTGAAGCATTTCCGACATAAAAAACACGAAGTCATTGTTTTTCATATTTTAGATCCGATTGAGATTAGTTTTAATTTCAAACGAAATGCGCTGTTTAAAGACATGGAAACCGGTGAAAAACTTACCACACAACCCTGGCATATCAAAGCAGAATATCAAAAGCAAGTCAGGCAGTTTATCCAAAATTATAAACGGCAATGTCGTTTAAACCGGATTGATTACGTTTCTTTAAATACATTATTGGATTTTGATTATGCTTTGATGGAATATTTAATCAAAAGAAGACGTATTGGGGGATAATTTCGGGTAGAGCGTATGGTGTAAAGCTTAGCGCAGCGAAGCTGCAAATTCCAAGTTCCAAAATGACCAAATTCCAAATAAATCACAAATTTCAAATAGCAAAAACAATTACAAAGTTTTGCCCAAAAAGCAAAGATTTTACTTGTAATATTATCGAGCGAATATTTATTCTGTACGGACTCAGCGGTTAAAGAACATAGCTTCGCAAATTGATTAATGAAGTAATTCCCCTCTAGTGAGAAGCGGAGCAAGCAGAGTTTTAACGGAGTCTATAACTGCCAAATAATCCCTTCCAAAAAATCTCCGTGAATCTCTGTTTACTCCGTTGCTCCTTGTAAGGTTTTTTTCATAGTATTTTTGATACAAAATTTGAAATTCCAATACAGTTAATTAAAAAAAACTAAAATGAAAATTTTCATTTTTTGGATCGTCATTATCGCATTCATTCTTGGGGGGTATATCTGGCGTCTTTATCGACGTTCTCCCCGCGGCTTTCGTTTTCAGGTTAAATTAACTATCATTTTTTTCCTTCTCGTACTCATTCCTTCTATCCCACTAACCTTTTTTGTCAGTGACCTGCTAACCCGCGGTATTGAAATGTTCCTTTTGCCGGGTTTGGAAAAATCCCTTTCTCAATCATTGGACGTGATTAAATTTCAAATTGAACAAAAGGGAGATAATTTTTTTGAAATTTATCCAGATATGGGTGGGTTAAGCGAACAAGTATTGAAAGATCATGGGATTGCTTATTGTGCTGTTTTCAAAATCGAATCTCAGCCAGACAATCCTCTCTATCTTATTGGTCCTGATGTAAGGTTGTTTAACCAAAGTCCTTCCCAAACGAATGATATGATGTCTTCCATCTTACGTGAAGAGATGAAAAGCAGCCTGTTTCCAGTAGGCGCCAGAAATATTTGTGAGGTCTACCAGGTTACCAGTGACAAACTAGTTAAAATTATTGCGTTTTCTGTCGATCCTAAAGTTATTAATGCCAAAGATGATATTTCTGAATCACTCAGAATTTATAATTCGCTTTCTGTGTTCAGAGAATCCGTTGTGGAAGGTCAAATTATCTGGGGATTATCGACCATCTTTATTGTCTTTTTAACATTGCTGGCTGTATATGCAGCAAAACGATTATCTCGCGGTATTAGTGAGCCAATAAAAAAGTTAGTTAACGGCATGCAGCACGTTGCCACCGGCGATCTCTCTTACCGAGTTCAGGCTAAAGCAAAGGATGAAATAAAGTTTTTAATAGAATCTTTCAACAAAATGGCTGATGATTTGAAGACCAGCCAGGAAAAATTGGTTCAGGCAGAGCGATTAGCTGCATGGCAGGGTGTCGCCCGAAGGGTTTCGCATGAAATTAAAAATACGTTAACACCGATTCAGTTGTCATTGCGTCGTTTATCCAGCCAACTCTATCCGGATGATGAGAATATTACCGATAACTCCTTAATTACAATACAGGAAGAAGTGGAATCGCTGCGACGCCTTGCTGAAGAATTTACCCAATTTGCACGAATGCCGCAGATCAAGCCGCAACAAGCAGATTTGAATGAAATTATCCGCAGCCTGGTCACATTAATTGAAGCCGAACCCCACGGCATTTCCATCAAAATGAACCTCGATTCAAACTTCCCATCGCTGGAGCTGGATCGTGATCATATCCGCCGTGCCCTCCAAAATCTAATTAAAAACAGTATTGAAGCAAGCAAACCGGGCAGTACAATTTTCATCGAAACAAAAAAACTGACCGAAAAAGAACGAAAAGGTAAAATTGAAATTCATGACCACGGGACTGGCATGGAATCCGAAGCTCTATCTAAAATTTTCGAACCCTATTACACCACAAAACAACGAGGCATGGGACTCGGTCTCTCTATTGTCAAACGAATTATCGAAGACCATGATGGAAAGATAGAAATTAAAAGTACGCCAGGGAAAGGGACGCAGGTGACGATTTGTTTTTAACGGATAGTGTAAAAAAAAAAGATTTTCTAAGACCTTTTTTATTTGTGTAAGCAGAGTAGGGGTTAGGAGACTATCAACTTTTTTTAAGTGATCTAAAAAAGTATTGACTTTTCAATTTATATTTTTATTTTATAATAAAGAAAATTATTATGATGCTTAATTTTTCTGATAGATTTTGACATTCGAAAATTTAATAGGAGGTAAAATCATGAAATCATCCTATCTTAAGACTATCTTATTAGAGATATTAGCTATATTAGCAATATTTACTTTTATTAGCTATTCTCCACTAGATACAGGTATAACGAAGTTTCGAGCGAAGTCTAAGAAATTATCATTAAATGATGTGGTTTTAATGCTTAAAAAATATGACTTCAGTGATGCTTTAAGTTACCAAAGTGGCAAGGGATTTGAAAATCATTTTGAACTGAAAGTTATCGAAGGTGACACAGTGGTAATTGATCATTCTTCGGGATTAATGTGGCAACGGGGAGGTTCTTCTCAAAAGATGAAATACAAAGCGGTTGCAAGGTGGATAAAAGATATTAATAAAAAAGGATTTGCGGGCTATAAAGATTGGCGCTTGCCAACTTTGGAGGAGGCAATGAGTTTAGTGGAACCTGAGAAACAGAATGGTTTATATATTGATCCCATATTTAATAAAAAGCAGGAAATCATTTTAACATGTGATGGCATAAAAAAAGATAAGCTTCTCAATCCTAACTGGATGGTTGAATTGTACGCTGGTGCCTGCATCAATTTTTCTCCTGATGGCAGCTATGTTCGTGCTGTACGTACTGTACAATTATTAAAGGACTGATAAGGAAAATTTCACACTTACATCAAAACATGACAAGGATTTTTATACTTTATTGCTAACATGTAAACGGCTATTTTCTTGTTGGGGCCACCAGTTTATATTGAATATTATTAAGGACATCAGCTTCCCCCTTTAGATCACCGATTTTACGATAGATTTTGAGCGCGGCTTGATAACAACTGCGCGCGATGTCTGGTCGATCCTCCTTGCGGAATACATCACCGAGGTGTCCCAGAACATCGGCTTCTCCCTTTTTATCGCCGATCCTACGGTAGATTTTGAGAGCTGCCTTATAACAGTTGCGGGCACTGCCAGGCTGATCTAACGAAAGGTGTAATAAACCTATATTGCCAAGGGCATCAGCCTCCCCTTTTAGATCACCGATATCACGATAGATTTTAAGTGCTTCCTGATAACAGTCGCGGGCGCTGCCAAACTGATCTAACGAGTGATGCAGTAAACCGATATTACCAAGGACATCAGCTTGATCCTTTGCATCGCTAATCTCACGGTAAATTTTAAGTGCTGCCCGATAATAAATGTTTGCCATGCCAAATTGATCTACTTTGAGATATAATGAACCAAGATGGTCAAGGACATAAGCCTCCCGTTCTTGATTGCCGATCTCATGGTAGGTTTTGAATGCTGATTGGTAACAACTGCGTGCACTGCCAGCTTGATCTAATGTGAGATATACTAATCCGAGATAGTCAAGGACATAAGCTTCCCGTTCTCGATCACCGATCTTGCGGTAGATTTTGAACGCTTCCTGAAAATAAATCCTGGAGCTGTCAGGCTGACCCAATTTGAGAAATAGCAAACCGATAGAGGTAAGGTCAAGAGCCTCCAGTTGTCGATAATCGATTTCACGATGGATTTTGAGTGCTGCCTGATAGCAACTGCGGGCGTGCTCAGGTTGACCTGAATTGCTGAATATATCACCGAGATCGCTAAGTACA
>SMTZ1_10008651_pt1 | contig 13457 bp, 13 predicted proteins | sample DeeMarSWOR136_30_FD_25667 | JGI IMG/M metagenome (IMG submission 25667) | reverse complement strand
GACTTATCTCATTAGGAGAAGCTTTACTTTTTGGATTTATTTATGATACATTTTCCTACACATTAGCTTTTCTTTATACAGCAATTCTATTATTGATATTTATCTTGGTATTTGTTATTACAGATTTTTCCAAAATTATTCATAAAGACAGATAATCCTTTTAAGTTTACTTTTTTTCATATAAATTAATAAATATCTAATTTGGGGGCTGCCATCCTTAATGAAAGAAAACTTATGTATTTCCTCTATTGATGTAATTCGAGAAGCAATTAAAAGTTCTAATAAAAATGCAAAAGATTTCGAAGTGAACCCTAATATTTTAATTATTTTTTCTGGATTTCTTCTAAATTATTTAAGAGAACGAGCTAACCTTGAAAAGATTGAATGGTTAATGCCATTTCATCCTTATGCTGCACCAGAACAAATTTATCGAGGAAAATTTCAAGATATATCAATTACAATATTAATACCTCCGATGGGTGCCTCTCCAATATCATCAATTACTGAAGACTTGATCAATTGTGGGGCAAAAACTATTTTATTAGTATGTGGATCATGGGGAGTTGGTGAAAATGTTAAATTACTCGATTATATAATTCCCACACATGGATTGGGATTAGACGGAACATCAATACATTATGGTCGAGAAAAAAATGAAGAAACTGAATTGAATAAAGCAGTTATAAAAGCTTTTATTACTGAAACAAAAAAAAGAACTGAAAATTATCATATCGGGAAAAATTTTTGTAAAGAAGCATTTTATCAAATAAATAAAGAAGAAATTTATGAGATAAGAAAAAAGGGTTGTATTTCAATTGAAAATGGGGAACTAAATGTCCTCGCAACAATCTGTAATCAAAATTCGATAAAATTTGGAGCAATTTTTTATAGCTATTATAATCCTCTTGAAGGCTGGAAAATTCCTTGGAATGACACTAAATATAAGAAATGTGTACAACTTGAAGGTGATATAGCTTTAGGGACATTAATAAAATTGAATAAATAAAATTAATAGAATTTTCTATTTTTTTTCTGTCCATAATTCAGCTAAATATAATATGACCTCGGCAGCTTTTTGTAATGCTAAAGTAGGTATATGTTCTTTTCTTGAATGAAATAATAACCCTCCTGTAAATAAATTAGGGGTAAGTATGCCAATAGCGCTAAGCCTTGCCCCATCCGTACCTCCTCTAGTAGGATGCATTAATACTTCTAAACCTGAATTTTGAATTGCTTGCTTTGCCAAATCAATAATAGTTTGCTTTTTTTCCAAAAATTTTATCATATTTTGGTATTGATGCAAGAAATCTACCTGAATTTCTAATCCTGAATATCTAATTTCATATGCATCCTTTAATTTATTAATATAATTCATCCGTTTGTGATTATTTTTTTCATCAAAATCTCTAATTATTACTTTTGCTGTGGCTTCTTCTGGACTTCCTTGGAGTTTGGTTAAATGGTAATAACCTTCTCTTTTTTCTGTATGCTGTGGTGATTCAGCTTCTGGGAGTTCACTAAAAAATCTGCATGCTATTTCTATAGCATTTATCATTTTGTTTTTTGCATATCCAGGATGGATATTTAAGCCTTTGAATTTAAATGTAGCTCGCCAGGCATCAAAGCATTCATATTCTAATTCTCCCATTTGTCCACCATCAATAGTATAACATATTTTGGGAAGTCTTTTTTCATCCACTTTAGCTATTCCTAATCCTGTTTCTTCATCTGGTGTAAAACAAATAGTTATTGGTCCGTGTTTTAAATCAGGATATTTATTCCATGCGGCACAAGCTGTCATTATTTCTGCGATTCCTGCTTTATCATCAGTTCCTAATAATGTGTCTCCCTCAGATGTTATGATATCAAGACCTAGATATTTTTCTAATAATGGAGAATCATCAAAATGTAATTTTAAGCTTTTATCTTGGGTGAATTTAATGACACTGCCGTCATAATTTCTATGAAGAACAGGTTTAACATTCCTTCCACTTACACCATAATATGTATCTAAATGAGCTAATAAACCAATGGGTATTTTCTTTTCAAATCCTTCACTAGGTGGTAAAGATGCATATACAAATCCATATTCATCATGAATTATATCTTTTAGGTTTAGTGCTTTTAGTTCCTCAACCAATATTTTTCCTAAATCGAATTGGCTTTTTGTAGTGGGGATAGATGTCCCGTTTTCATCTGAAGTAGTACAAATTTTAACGTATCTTAAAAAACGTTCTACAGCATCATCTAGCAGAAATTCTTGTATCTCTTTTGAAATTTCCATATTAATGAAAATTATTCTTAAATTATAAACTTGAATAATCTCTTAATAAAGTGTAGGTGATTTGAAATTATCACTTTCCTTTATATTTTGGTTCTCGTTTCTCAAGAAAGGATTTATGACCCTCCCTAGAATCATCTGTTTTCATATTCTCATTAAACAAATAGGCTTCATTTTGTAATGAACTAGTGAGATCATTGACAAATGAATAATTAAACATAGCTTTATTATAACCAAAACATCTAGTTGGCATTTTTGCTATTTTTTCTATGAACTCTTTAGATTTTTCGTTGAACTCACCTAAAGGATACACCTTATTTACTAATCCAATCTTGAGTGCTTCCTTTGCATCCAAATGCCGTCCAGTATATACTATTTCTGCTGCTCGTGCAAAACCTATTAATCTTGGAAGAAACCAACTTGCACCATGTAACATACAAATTGCTCTCGTTATTCGGTGATCTCCCATTTCTAGATTATCTGCTGCTAATCGAAAATCACAGGCAAGTGCCAACTCAAATCCAGCGCCTAAGCAATATCCATGCAATAATGCTATAATAGGTACTTGAATCTCTCTTATTAAGTAAATAAGCTTATGATGTGGCAATGAAAATTTTGGATCGAGTTGACCATACTTACCCATATTTTCTAAATCATCACCTGAACAAAAAGCTCTGCCAGATCCATTAAAAACAATAGCTCGAATAGAATCATTTTTTGTTATAGATTCAAAAACTTCTAAAATTTCCTCTATAGTAGGGAATCGTAAAGCGTTTAGTTTGTTAGGACGATTGAGAGTTATAGTAAAGACTCCTGAATCAAAACTAACATTAATATCTTTATAATCTTTTTCTAGAATGATAATTCTCTCCTCCTTATTTTGATATAAAAATTATAAAATTATGAATATTGATTATTTGTAATTATATTTAAAGAAGATCAATTAGTTATAGCTTTTCAATGAAAAATGAAAAGTCTATTTTCTATGAATTTTACTTAGAAAAGTTAAAAGAAAAAAAATTAAAAAAAAATTTACCAAAATCCAAATTTCTCATCTAACTTAGGTCCAAATACAAGGAAATAAGGAATCGCAAGATCTAATACCCCTGCATATAGATTAATTATGGGAGTAAAAATTAAAACTGCTGTTTTCCCTGTAATTTCTTTTAGTCCAAAAATTTCAAAAAACGGGGGTAGGGTAGCATAATTCAAGTTTTCTAATCCCCAATATGTAATAAAAAAGAGATAGTTCATAAATATCATCACTATGATTCTAAAAACTATACTCAATCCTCCGGTTATTACATAATATTTTGGATTCTTTAATTTTAGGCTATTAGTGGTATCCCTTTCCCATAATTTTAGAATTAAATAAGGAATAATGATTAAAGGGATAGTAGCACAAAATTTAAAGAGAGGGCCGATCCAACCACTTGGATCAATAAGTAGCAGACCAAAAGAGCCTGTAACACAACTTATAAATCCTGCATAAGGACCAAATACTAAAAAGCAAATGATCCATACCCATGATACCGGATCAAACATAGCTATTCCCCAATTCGCAATTCTGGTTGCATCAATAATTGGTTTGAGCGTAATTGCCATAACGGTAGATAATGCCCCAAATATAGCGCCTCCAGCGACTTGTAATATCAACTGTGAGCTTTTTGATCTTACAACCTCAATTTCTCCTACTCTAGCTTCAGACATGTTATACTCTTAAATTTTTTGCTTATTATTACTTTTTGAGAATTGGAAATTCCTATTTAAATTTACGGGTAATAAAGATTTCTAATCTAGACGATTAAAATCAGCTATATATTGAAAATATTAAAGATTATTTCAAAATATATTAATAAAGATTATTTTTAATGTGAATTAACATGTATAGATTATACAAAAATTATTACTCTTCTTTCTTATTAAAGTTATAATCTACCCATTTTTGGAGAATTAAAATTAAATTCTAATTTGTTTTTTCCAAATCTAATATATAAAATAAATAATTATTATTTTCAGAATATAAATGACCTAAATTCGCAATACACTCAAATCCAAATTTCTCATATAATTTTCTCGCACTTTGATTATTTTCATCAACAAAAAGAAAAATACGCCTTGGTTTAATTCCAAGTTGGTTAAAATGGTCACAAACAGCTTCTATAGAAATTCTTAATAACTCAGATCCAATTCCTTTTTTTCTATAATCATCATAAACATAAAGTTCTTCAAACTCAACCACACCAAAATTAGGATCCTCTTTTATATACCACAATATTTTCCCAATTATTCGGTTTCCATCTTTAGCTAGAATTGTATTATTGTGGGAGAGATAACAATCGGCTCTGTTTTTCATTATGTTTTTATCATTAAAATGTTGAAAGCTCTCTGTTAATTGTTCTTTATCTGCTGATGTACCCTCTACAATCTTAATACCCTTCACTTTCATTTCAACAATTTTTTTTGTTTAGCATCCAATTCCAACCAATCACTAATGTTCTTGAGTTGTTTTCTTGAAGATCCACATAAAATTTTCAAGAAAGGGAGTAAATTCTGAATGAAATCAATCTGTGAAATCTCATATTTCTTATTTAATTTCTCAACTAAATCTTTTTGACTACCAGTAACAGAAAAATAACTCCCTGTACTATATCTTGGAAAAACAACTCTTTGAAAGCCTTTCGCTTCAGGAGTCTCTTTTCTAGATAATGCAACACCTCCCGCAAAAAGGTCAAAAAAATAAGGTAATAAACCCCAATATTGATTAATACGTATTCTACCAAATATTTCATCTGCTAAAGAGAGATTTTCATAAGCATTTACAAGTTCTCTATTAGTTTTTATGAATGTTGGAAGATTTTCATTTACCCACTTGTACAGAAAATTATAATCAACATCGGATCTGTCTGTCAAATTTCGAGCTTCTCTTAAGGAATTGACATGGAATAAATCTCTTATTAAAGTGAAAATTTCCTCTAAAGAATCTCTACGTAGGCTAAGAATAAATTCTTTTACATCTCCTTCTAATTTTCCTTGACTAATTCCTTGAATATCATTTATTACTCCGCGCAAATCCCCATTATTCCTTTCAATAATTAATTCTAAATCTTCTTCTTTGAGTTGGGTTATATTCTCGTTTTTTAGAATGTTGTGAGCAATTCTTAATACTTCTCTTTTAGGTAATGGATGGACTTCAAACCTACGAATTTTATTGTATAATGCTTGAAGACTCGTTTTATATTCGTTTGAACACATTATAATAGGAAATTGAGTATTTTGGACTAATTCGATAATAGTCGGAACGGCTCCTCTATCTTGGACGCCGTAAATACCATCTACTTCATCAATAAGAATTAATTTTTCTTTAGATTCAGTTATAAAATCCATTATACCTCGTGATTTTGTAGTTTCTTTCAACTTTTTCTCTAAGGTTGCCCTTGTTCGTGTATCAGATGCATTTGTTTCTATAACTTCCATATTTAAATCATTTGCTAGAGCATATACAATTGATGTTTTTCCGATTCCCGGAGGACCTTCTAAGAGAACAGCTGCTTTTTCTACATCAATTTGTAAATATTCTTTTTGTTCCTTTTCTATGACTATCTTATTATATTCTCTTATCTTTGCATTTTCGTTATTGACTCTCCTTCTTTCGATAAAGAAACTTTTTATAAAATCGACTAATTCTTCATCCAGTTTTACCCTTTGACCACTTACCCGCGCTGTAGGTAAGGCCATTTCCTTTAGGCTTTTTGGTCTATATTTTTCAACCCACGGCATTTTAACGGTCTTAGACACTATCTTCACCTACAAATATTGACTAAATAAACAAAATTTAGATAATAAAGCAGATATTTGAATGTCGCTATCTCTCCCATTGAGTGCCCTGAAATCAGCCTCAGCTATTAGATTAATCATCTCACTTCTCGCGTATCTGCTTAAAGGTAATTTATTAATCTCATTAAGTATAAGTTTGAATAACTCATGAATTGTATAATTGTAATTAGAGAGAATTTTACGGGCTAATTCTCTAGATTTTGGAAAATCCCCCTTCAATGATATTAATAGAAGATTCCTTACGAGATCATTTTGAAATCTTTGAGCATTTTCGTATATGACATTTTTATCGATTTTATTTCCAGAAACACTACTTAATTGTAATAGATCTATCGCTTGAAATATTCTACCTTCAGAAATTTTATACAATATTTCAATACTTTCATCGGACAATTCAAGTGATTCATTATTGGCAATATCACTCATTAATTTTGCAAAATGCTCTAATTTTACACGATGAATTAAAAATATCTGACATCTGCTTACTATTGGATCTATAATACTTGAAATTTTTGTTGTAATTAAGATCATTCGACAATTAGAACCATAAGTCTCCATTAATCTTCTAAAACCTTGTTGATTGCTTCCCAAAGTTTCAAAATTCTTTACAACTAATATTTTAAAGGGTGAAGCCCCTAAAACTTTTAATTGAGCAAAGGGTTTTACTTTAATTTGGATAAATGCTGGTGTTGTAATTCGTCTTCCTGCTATACTCCCTACTTTACTTGTAGATACATACGCTTCTGACCTTGCCTGTTTTCTTTCTTCTTCATTCAATGGAAGATTTGCATATACTAATTTAAAGTTTGCTCCAAATTCTGTACCTAAGAACTCTTTTGAAAATAAGGTTGCAAGAGTAGTTTTACCAATACCTTCAACGCCAATGAAAAGTAAATGTGGAAAATTTTTCTGGTGTATTATATTCTTTAAAGCTTTTTTGATCTCGGTTTGACCACAAATTTGATCTAAGTTTTTTGGGTAATATTTAATTCTCCAAATAGGGATTTCTTCAGTCAAAATTCTAATTTCTCATTCTTTAATTTTCTCTATAATTTCCGCTATAAGTGCTGAAACTTGGATATTTTCGTCTGCACCTTGACTTATTCGATAATCAACATCGGCAATATATGATCTTAAAGCGGGCACCTTATTAGGGTCTATATTAATATCCGATAAAGTATTAATTAATTGTCTTATAAAATTCCGACTATCAAATGTTTCAATCGAATTTATTATTTCTATTGATTTCATAAAATCTTTATTCTTGAGAGCTATAATTAATTTATCCATAGTTCCTTTATCCAAAAATCCTGAAATCTTCAAAATCTCGTTAAAATCTAAACTACTTAATAGTTCAAGAGCAACGGCCATTTGAAGAGTATTAATTGCTTTTCTTAAATCTCCCCCTGAAATGAAAAACAGATGTTCATAAAATTTTTCTGATTTATCCTCTGGGATCTTCAGTTTTTCCTCTTTGACAATAAATTTTAATCTCTCAATAATCTTTTCCTTAGGTAATTTTACAAACCTAAACACAGCACATCGGGAGATGATTGGATCTATAATTCGATTTATATAATTGCATAATAGAATAAATTTGATATTAACTGATGCTTTTTCAATAATTCTTCTGAGAGCTTGTTGAACTTGACCTGGAATATTATCAGCTTCATCTAAAATAACGAATTTTAAAGAACCATTTTTAATAATATTCTGATTTACAAAATTCTTTAACACATCTCTTACAAAATCTATTCTAACAGTATCAGATGCATTCAATTCTAAGAGATTGGTGCTCAGTTCCTCTTCTTTGAGGAAATTATTTACAATTATTAAAGCAGTGCTGGTTTTTCCGGTTCCCGCTGGTCCTGTAAAAATCATATGAGGCATATTGCTATTTCGAACAAATTCCTTGATATTGCTAATTGCAAGGTTTTGACTTACAATGTCAAAAAATGACCGGGGGCGATACTTTTCCACCCAAGGAATTTCCAAGCCCATTTTCTCAATTTAAATTAGTATAAATTCAAAAGCTAAAAAATTTATTTTCTTACTTTAACGATATTCTATTCACTGTTGCGAGTTAGGTCCAACTCTAAGACCTCATATACTTTTTTAAACTTCATCTTCTCATATAAATTTGTAGCCTCAACTGCTTTTTCTTTAATATTAACTTTCACCTTCTCAACCTTAATTCTCTTTAGATGTTCTAAGGCTTTTTCTAATAGAAGATGTCCAGTACCTTTACTTCGATATTTTTCCTTTAAGAAGAATTGTTTAATATATCCCTCAGATGATCCTAATGGATCTATACGAAGCTCTGCAATAATCATTCCAACCACAGAATTATCATCTTCATCAATAGCAATGAGAATTCCATGACGTTGCAGAGGATCAAAAAGACGACGTCTTATTCCCCAGTCAAAACGTTTCGGATCAAACTCTTGCCCCAATCCTTCCACTAATTGTTTAGTTAATTCTTGTAAGGACTCTATCTGATCAGGATTGGCGATCTCCACACGGATTTGCAAAATTTAACCACCTTAATTATCTAATCATTGTATAATAAATTCTAATACAATAATATTGATTCTTTAAAATTAAAACTTTCTTTCTTAACTTATGAATAATAAATAACAGATGAGATATTGATTAGTACTGCTTTTTATCAAAAAAATGGTATTTTAAAAAAATTATATAAAAACTGGCATTTGTAGATGGAAATGTTAAAAATGGCGAGCTGATGTCCCATCCCAAGCTTTCACATTTTCATTTACCCATCCACACTTTGGACATTTTTCTGGAAGTTCCCAACTCTCTAAAGCTGGATGAATTCGGCAATACAAACCTCCACAACTCCGACAAACTAAATATTTTGCTCCGCATTCCGCGCACATTTTCAATTGTCCTTGCTCTACAAAAGGAAAAGCTCTCCGCATCCATTCATCATGTGCTAGACTAAATTGCTCTTTTCCACAAACAATACAATGAACTCCATCTTCTTGATGAGTCATATAATCACACCATTCTTATATCTATTCGAATAAAAGTCTATAAATTTAGAATTTTATGCTTTTTTTAATATAATAATAAAATACTAAATTAAAAATTAAACGATTTCGAAAGGCAGATTATTATTCACTATTAATATATTAATAACAATTATTTTTAAGAGGGAAAAATGTGGGAATAATTTAGATAAACAAGAAAAAATGCATAGAAGGTTTAAATTGATCCCGTAGGGATTTTATCAAGTCTTTATTCTTTTCCATTTCTAATAAAAGAGAAATCCCTCCTAGTAATATTACTTCTAGGGGGATTTTTTTTTTATTTTTGAACCTAACAAGTAAAATTTGTATAAAATTATTCCATTAATACATTGCATTAAATTCCATAACTAAGCGAACAATATCCGCTTTTCGATAAGCGGATGGTATTTTAATAGTATTTTCACGGCAAAACTGTTTTAATTGTTTTACTGTCCATTGTTTAAAATTAGATCTATCATTTTTTAATTCAGACTTTTCAGATTGCTGGATGCTTTCCAAAACTTCAATTGCCTCAACTTCACCTATCTCAGCATTAAAATGAATTCGGAGCTTATGACCTACAAGTTCAACAGGTTCCTTTGGGAGAGATGATATTATTTTCCACTCTTTTTCCTCTACAGGCTTATTGAATATTTCTGCCTTTTTTAAAATCAAACCATATAACGTATTATTACCTATAAGTATATTCTTGCGCTTGAAGTGTTTAGGAACATCAATTTTTAGAATTCTCTCTAAAATATTTCTAGATTTTTCATTTTTCTTCGAATTCTCATAAGAGGGTGCTTTAGTTTCATTTTTATCAAGATATTGATATCTTTTATCTATAAGTTGAACTTTTTCAGCCTTTTGGTCTAAAACAGATATGATTTTTTCTTTCTCTATTTCAGAATCTATTATAATGGATTTCTTTCTAAATCCAAAAGTATTAAGAAATTCATAAGGTTCATCCCCTTGATCAATTGATATAATTTTACATCGATGAAATTTTGATGAATTCATTAACTCTCTTTGTAACTCTGAAGCGACTCGTGAAGCTATGAATTTTTGTCTTACAGAAGAAGAGATTCCTTTCCATATATAAATTCTTCTAAATTCTTCTTTAATAATTATAGCAACCTGTGAAGGTTGTAATACTTCAGTTCCATTATTCTGACGAAAAGTTTCCTCAGTTATATTTAGTCTGTATTCTTCCCCATTATCCTTTACTTTGAATACCATGAAATCGGTATAAGTTTCTAACATTTTTATTCAATGATATTGCAATTTCATTTCCTAAATGAATTGGGATAATAAACCACTTAAAATAAGAGAGAGTATCAGATTAATATAAAAAAATAAAAAGAAGAAAAATAAGAAGTGAAATTATGTTTACATTACTAATTTTTTTGTTTGGCTACTAGAAATTTTTGGATTAACTTTTTCTATCTCTCCAATCAATTGGAATGTCTTATCATCATTTAAAGCTTCACTAAATTTTATGAGAATTTCTTTACTTCCTACAAACAAGCCCTTTCTCTTTAAAGGTTTTCCATCCTCTTTAATAGGATTTATCTCTAAGAATAAAAGCGCCGGTCTTGTCTTTGTAGCAGGAACCTTGACAACGTTCACTCCTTCAACGGGGGTGTCCATTTTTTCCCAATCTTCTCCATTTTTCAGGTGTTCTTTTAATTGTGTTTGAATATCTGCCATGATAAACCTATATCCTTTTACATTATTTTATAATAGAACCAATCAAAAATTATTTTTGTGTTACATGTAACATATAATATATATATAAAAATTTTTCTATTAAATAAAAATCACATAACCATTTAAGAGTTTTGTTATATAGCCGATTTCTATATATCTCTCAATTAAAAAGCTATTTTTATTAGTTAGGAATATAAAATCGTTATGTCGGGTTTCTTGGGGTTGATTTCCACTAAATCTTTATATATATCACTCTCGTATATATCTGTATTGATTAAAACTAAAATTTCGAGGTGTTTTTTATAAAATTAATTTCAGTAAATTTACCTGAATCTTATCTTAAAGTATTAGAGATATTTGTAGCAGATGGACGATTTCCTAATAGATCAGAGGCGATTCGAGTAGCAATTCGAGATTTAATTAAAACAGAATACTTAATTGAGGAGTCTGTTAAAAGAAATGTCAGTCCTGGTTTAATAGAGTCTGAAATAGCAAATGAAGTAGAAGAAAAGTTATTTACATAATCAGTTTATTTTTTTTTTAAATTATTTTTATTTTTAGTATTGGAGATAAAAAGAAATTTGTTAAGGATTATAAATGGTGGAGGATTTATGTAGCCTTTTTTAAAAGGAGATTATGAAAATTATATTTCTTTAGTCTTTACTCCCTCCCAATAGATCTAATACTTTTTTCCTTCTTTCTTCTCTTCTGGCCTTAATCCTGGCTTTCAACATTTCAGATTCATCTTTATACTCTACTTTTTCTGCTTTTGGTTTTTTACCTAATTTTTCCTGTAAGATCCTAATCTTATCATCAATTTCTTTCAAATACTTATCGCTAATCTTAAGGTTTTTTAGGTGAAAAATAGATTCTTTTAATTCTGAAATTGCCTTCATGAAACGATTGTTAATTAACGATATTTGGGCTTTATCTAATGCAAGATATGTTGCTTTAAATTTTTCTAAGTTATCTATAAGATCTAAAGATTCCAGTGTAATTAATGGGATTTTTGTTTGTTTTTTTACATCATTAAGAATATTATCAATTCTCTCAATTTCATTCCTATGTTCTGATTTATCTAGCTTTTCAGTTTCTCTCTTAAGTATTAATATTCCTTCATTGTATTTGAAATTCTCAATTAAGTTTTCTGCTCTTTCTATTTCCTTGAGAATTTTTCTATCGAATTTTTCTTTTGCTAATTTACGTTTCTCTTCTTTCTTTTTCTTTTCATGCTCATCTCGTTCTTTTTCTATTTCCTTTTTCAACAGTTCCATTTCTAATTCTTCTTCAGCCCTTTTCTTTTTTAAATCTTCAAATATCTCGAAATTTTGCCTTTCTCTTATTAATTTAAGCAGAAGATCATTATTTATGCGAGAAACTTCTCGTTTCCACGAAATTTTATCAAATAATTTACGTGCTTCAATATATTTCTCATAAGCTTCGTCGAATCTCTTTTTATCCAATAGTTTAGTACCTAGTTCTAAAAGTTTGTAAGCGTCCTCAGAGATCTCTCTTTCCCATTCTTTTTCACGTTGCATTTTTAATAACTCTTTTCTTTTTTCTTCTTGTTGAATTTTCCTAATTTCTTCAGCTTTAGCTAATTTCTCCTCTAGTTCTTCTTCGCTTTTTAATATTTCAGCTTTTTTCTCTTCAATAGCTGCTTGTTTAAGTTCGATTGATTGTTGTTTTCTCATAATCATAGCAATAGAATCATTAACCATCTTAATACCTTCCTGCCAGTTGATTTGGGAAAAGATTTTTTCACCTTCTTCGTAAAGTTTAATTGCTTTAGCAAAATTATTTTGTTTCAATTCATCCTTTGCAGCGTCCATCAAACTAAATGCTCTGTCTTTTGCGGTTTCAAATTCACTTTCCTTTTCTTCTCTTTCAAGGAGATTTTCTCTTCTTTTTTCTAGTATTCTTTCTTGTTCTTTCTTTTTTTGTTTTAGCAATTTTTGTTGTATTAATTGTTCTTCCTCTCGCTGTTTTTCCTTCTCAATTTCTAAAGAACGTAATTTTTTATCTCTCTCTAATTTTTCCTTATAAAACTGTATAGTGTTTAGAAGCTTCATTGATTCTTCCATCCAATCAATCTCTTCAAAAGATTTTCTAGCTTTTCTATATATTCTGAGAATCTCTTCATAAGGGGGAACTTGTTCAAAAATACCTTCCTTTATTTTTAACTCATAATCTTTTGCCATCTTTTCTGCTTTATGCATTTCGTTAAAGATCTTCTCTGCCAGTTTTTCTTCATCTTTCTTCTTTTTCTCAATTTCGAGAATCCTTTTTTCTTTAGCAAATAGTTCTTTTTCAGTCCCAGTTTTAGCCACCATTAATTCTAATTCTGGTTCTTCTAATTTCTTTTTTTCTATTTCTCTTAATTTTTCGTCTCTTTCTTTTTTCTCATTATAAAATTTTATAGTGTTAGTTAATCGACCAGCCTCATCATTCCAACCGATATCTTGGAACAATTTTTTAGCTTGGTTATAATTTGAAATAGCCTTCTCATAAGGGCTCTCGTACAGTAAAACATCAGTTTTTATACTTACTTCATAATTTTTCACTAACTTTTCAGCATCATCAATAAGGGTCATAGCTTT